>Ga0316600_10000190_pt1 | contig 35563 bp, 39 predicted proteins | sample OWC_soil_day5_CT_FD_207652 | JGI IMG/M metagenome (GOLD analysis project Ga0316600, IMG submission 207652) | Wetland soil microbial communities from Old Woman Creek delta, Ohio, United States - OWC_soil_day5_CT | ecosystem: Environmental > Terrestrial > Soil > Wetlands | place: USA: Ohio... | reverse complement strand
GTAAAGATTGTCCCAATAGAGTAGAATGTGCTGGCAAAAAAGCATCTGTAAAACGTTTAGATGTTGGAATTAATACAGCTGACTATTATGAACATAATCAACGAGCAAAGACACCCGAGTTTAAGGAAAAATATAAAAAACGTGCCAGCCATGAATGGAAAAATGGCGAAATGAAACGCTTTCATGGATTAGACCGTGCCCGAGGGTATGGTCTAAAAAATATGAGTCTGCAAGCCAAGCTTACAGCTTTGGCAGTGAACTTGAAAAGGATAGCAGCTCTAGTATCCTTTTTTTCGAATATTCACTCCGAATTTCGGAAAATAATGTCCATCAAACAATTATAAAATATAAAAACATTCTAGTGACTTAAAAAATGGTCATTTTTCAGTGGTTTCGGACAGGTTTGTTGTCCCTGATGAATGGCGTATAATGTTGGGGAAAACAACTTGTCTCTGTGCCCCTCGTGGAGATACTATAGTTTAAATTTAACTAGGATTTTGAGAAAGATTTCTATGAATGTAATTGCAAATTGTCTTCTCAACGAAAATCGCCCTAGTTGTATCGGAATTGCTAATTTTGCGCCATAATGTGGTTGCATAGGGGTAATAATAAACAGTAGATATAAAGTAAAAGGGGGAGTTCTAGTGGAAAAAGTTAAGCTGCCTAATCGACCGTTTGGACCGTTTCCTACCGTACTTGCGGGAGTAAATGTGGATGGGAAGCCCAATTACGTAACTATAGGTGCGTGTGGAGTAGTGAGTCTTGATGCTGTCCTTTATATTTCTCTGAAAAGTACCCATTTTTCAACGCGTGGCGTAAAAGAAAACGGCTATTTCAGCGTCAATATTCCTTCGGCAGATATGGTAAAAATAACAGATTATTGTGGTGTAGTTTCTGGAATAGATACAGATAAATCTAAGTTATTTACTGCCTTTTACAATGAAGCTGGGAAAGCGCCCATGATTAAAGAATGTCCAATGAATTTACTTTGTAAAGTAGTTAATAGCATCGAAATGTTTGGTTTTGAAATGTTCTTTGGTGAGATTGTGGCTATATTTGCGGATGAGCAATGCCTAACCGAAGGTAAACTAGACCCACTAAAAGTTAATCCTATCCTTATGATGGGAGCATCCTACTACAATTTGGGACAAGTAGTGGGCGATTTATTAAAGGACGGTGTAGGATTTAAGAATAAATTAAATTAAGAAGGTTTGCGAGGTTGAAAATGGTTGAATATGCTTTGCTGATATGAATGTCAGGGGGCGATCCTTTATTTCCGTTAACAAACTGACGTGGTTAGCATTTCCACGTCAGTTTTGTACTATATTGGAGATAATAAAACGTAAGTTTAGCTCGTAATTTGAGGAGGTTATTGGCATTGGTGTCATTTACTATAGCTAACATTCTTATTTAAGTAGACGTAATGAACTATTATGTCATTGATAATAGCTAAAAATCCCGCAAAGATTTCTATTAAAACTTGCAGGATTTTTGTATGACATATACAAGATAGGATTATGGTTTCTTACCTACGGCAGCAAGGTATATTACAAATTCATCGTCTCCATCCAATTTCAATAACTTATCGACAAGTGATTGATCATATATTCCAATTGCGCAAGTTCCAGCATTAATAGATTCACTGGCTAAATACAGGTTTTGGCATACATGTCCAATATCAATTAAAATCTTTTTATGGGCGGTAATATCATATTTCCACTCCGATCGATAAGGTGTTGTGCTCCAAAGGAATAATACGGCTGCTTTGTTGGCAAAATTAGGTGCAAATGGTTGGTCCAACGTGATATTGTCTATCTTATTCTCTAGTTCATCAAGTTCAAACATAAATAAAAGTTTGTGTTCTACTGGGAGGTATCGATATACACCTTTTGGGATATTCTCCACATTTCTAATCAGTAGGTAGCTTTCAAAAGAATGAGTCGCCCCACTGCAAGGAACAGTTCTGAGTGTGAGGCCGCCTTTATTCGTGCTGGTAATACCTTGGGTTGCCCACAGGAGATAAGATAATTCTTCGAGGCTTATAGGTTGATCACTATAAAATCGTGTACTTCTTCGCTCTTTTATGCAAGTATAGATATTTTTATTTGTCGGTATGCTTTCATGTACCATTGGGATATCAACCACTTTTGAATTGATATCGTAAGGCTTCAGTTTTGACGGTTTGGGAACGCCTTTTTTTGCATCAGTTGTTATTTTTTTGAATTCTGCAAAATTTGATTTTAAAAAATTTCTGTTGTTTTCGTATTTACTCATAATACACTCCTTCAACTTAACTTAATTTTTTTAGCAAAAAATAACTGATTTCTGAAATTAATTTTAGTATAATAGATGATTTGTTTCAAAGATTAAATACTATATATAGTATTTTTGGAATGTAAATAATCAATATATTGAATTTTAACAAAATAAAAAGAAGGCTCTAAGCTAAGAGTCTTCTTTTTATTTTCAAGCTTTTTTCAAAGTATTATTGTATACTATTTATTATGGTAATTATTGTCGCTCTAAAATATATAAAGGAGGGAATTTATTACATTGTATAAATATATTAAAAAGTATCTATCCGTTATAAATAAAAATTATATTGCCAAACCAATAATAATTGCTTTCTTTTCAGTTATTATTGCATACTATTTACCAGATTTAACAGCCAGATTTATCGAAGAAGGTATGTCTCCATTTCCAGAAATTAAGCCTAATAATTCAAATTTATATAATCAGATTCATATAATAAGTATGGGATTCATTCTTATCTTTAGCTGCTTAATATCGTTCTACGGAATTTTTGGATTGATTCGATATACGATGCTGCAAAAACATAGGGGAAAAAGAAAACTTATTCTTGTTTTAGTTACATATATGTATATGATTATAGGGTTTGCTAATACCTACTTTTTAATTAGCTATGTTGGCGATGGATATGATGCAATACATAAATTTTATAATTACTATAATATATCTCAAAATAAAGAAACAAAGGATTTAATAGTTCAAAAAGAACTGCGTATATCAAATTCAAATGCACTATCGGGAATAAAAGATAAGTTGTGGTCCGGAGTCGATACGCAAGAGCAACTCCAACTATGGAATTCTGGACTGTCTGTCGACATAACTGAACCGCTCCCAATTTCCATTGTTTTAAAAGGGGTCGAATATCCACAACCGCAGGTCATACGCTATCTGCCTGACAATAAACCAACGGTATATGCTAATTGCTTATATTTTAGTACGATTACCATAGCTGCGTTAGGGTATGGGGATATTTTGCCTCAGTCTTATTTAGCTAAGCTGCTTGTTTGCCTAGAAACGATAATGGGACAATTGTTGTTAGCATTGGGTATTGCTAGTGCATATTCAGGAATTTCAAGTACAAGAAAAAGTGAGGCTGTTGTAAAGCAAAATGCGAATATAGATGGAATATCTGATCATTATCGCATTGCAAAATAAATTACCTCGTATTGATATATTAAAAAAACTCCTGCTAAATAATACAAGTTTAGCAGGAGTTTTGAGCTTTATGAAAATTTTGTTAGGGTGATGCTTTTATTTTTCTGGATAGAAGCCTGAAGGTTCTTCGGAAAGATTAATCATGATGTTTTTCATTTGAGTATAGTGATCTAGAATAACTTTGTGTGTTTCTCGTCCTATGCCAGATTGTTTATATCCACCAAATGGTGCTCCTTCAGGGATCGCATTATAAGTATTTACCCACATACGACCAGTGTCGATAGAGCGGGCTACGCGAATCGCGCGATTGATATCTCTTGTCCAAACTGCGCCACCAAGACCAAAGATACTGTCGTTTGCCATCTTGATGACATCAGCCTCATCTTTAAACTTAATCACAACAGCAACAGGACCGAATATTTCTTCTTGGGCAATGCGCATATTATTAGTTACATTCACTAAGAGTGTTGGACGCAAGAAGCAGCCCTTACTCATATCACCGTCAGTTATTCGTTCTCCACCGCAAGCAACGATTGCTCCTTCAGATTTACCGAGTTCAATGCATTCAAGAACTTTTTTTACTTGAGATTGATTGACTTGTGCTCCCATTTGCGTATCTTTATCCCAAGGCATACCGACTTTTACCGCATTGAAACGTTTCACGGCTTCTTCGACAAATTTATCATAAATGTCTTCTTGTACGAAAACGCGTGAACCTGCGCAGCATACTTGTCCTTGATTAAATAAGATGCCAAGCTGTACGCCATCCATTGCCATATCCCATTTGCAATCATTAAAGAAAATATTTGCCGATTTACCGCCCAATTCTAATGTGGATGGAATGATCTTGTCCGCAGCAGCTCTAGCAACGGATAAACCGATATCTGTTGAACCAGTGAAGGCAAGTTTGCTAAAACATGGGTGGTCAAGAATATATTGTCCGGATTTAGAACCAGAACCAGTAATGACATTGAATACCCCTGCTGGAATCACATCTTGAATTAATTTTGCTAATTCTAAAATACTTAATGACGTTGTACTAGACGGTTTAAATACAGTGCAACAACCACTTGCTAAAACAGGTGCTAATTTCCATGCTCCCATGAGAAATGGAAAATTCCAAGGAACAATTTGTCCAACCACGCCAATTGGTTCACGGAGAATGAGACTAAGCATCTTATCGCCGAGCATATTTGCACTGCCTTCTTCAGCCATAATACAACCAGCAAAATAGCGGAAATGCTGGGCGGCTAGAGGAATATCTATAGCCATTGTTTCGCGAATCGGTTTTCCGTTATCTAAAGATTCAACCATAGCCAAATGTTCAGCGTTCGCATCAATGATGTCAGCGATTTTATTTAAAATTGCTGCGCGTTCATTAGTTGTAGTTTGTTTCCAAAGTTTAAACGCTTTCCATGCAGCTTCAACAGCTTCATCTACATCTTTTTTGGTCGCTTGAGCGCATTCGGCAAGTAATTCGCCATCTGCAGGACAAGTGGTTTTAAATACAGTGCCATCAGATGCATCCTTCCATTGACCGTTTATAAATAGTTGATACTTATCTTGGATTTTTGCTGATTTCATAATATTCCCCACCTTTACAAAAAATTTGATTAATCAAAGAAAGAATATCATGTATAATTAAAATTTTCAATACTTAGAAAATGTTGGTATATAACTTGTATAAATGTGATAATATCTTAAATTTATATATGTAGGAACCGTAATATGATCTATAGTGTCTTAGAAAAATATAAAAAATACCGTCCCTCTAGCACTAAATTTAATGGTAAAAATAAACTTTTGCGGGTTTTTGTATGAATTTGGCAGGGCTTTAAGCGTATATGAGATTATGTAACTTTAATCTTAAAAGTCAATGATGGGGCGAGGAGGATAAAGTGTTCTTGGTTTAATTTTTGAAAGAAATCAAAGAATTAAAGAAATAAAATTTATTGATATTATAAAAAAAAAATATATATATGTGAATGAAAAACATTGTCATACTTAATTTCAGATCTTTTATCAATGTTATTATATCTCTGCTATTTATGTTTTTAGCCTGCTAATATCATTTAGATAGATTATAAATAGCGAACAGGAAAACTCCTGTTAAATTTTGTATGAATTTAGCAGGAGTTTTGTGGTTATATGAGAATATGTAATTTTAATAGCAAAAAGGAAACTTCTCCACCTATCATAAATTATTAAATGCGTGAATTAAATAATTTTAATAATGAGGGGATTTTAAAAATGGAAAAAAACTTGGATATCGACTGATTACAGGAAAGGATGATGCATATTTTTGTCAAAGAATTTCAGCATGATTGGATGATGGGGATGAATTATATGGATCGCCGGCAAGTAATTTTAACGGAGCTGATGTTATTGTGGTTCAGGCGGTCATGTTAATTTCATGCTAGTTTTGATTAGTGAGGAAAGGAGATCTAATTTGAATTCTAAAGACCTATATTTATATTGCCTAACTAAACCTTGGGCAGTTGAAGATTATCCTTTCGGCCCCGAGGTCATTGTTATAAAGGTTGCATCTAAGATGTTTGCACTCATATCACGCAGGGAAGGGAAGGAAATTCTTTCATTAAAGTGTGCCCCTGATTATTCTGAGGTATTAAGAAAACAATATCCAAGCATGACGCCTGGATATCATTTGAATAAACGCCACTGGAATACGTTAGTACTCGATGGTAGTATTCCAGTGAAAGAAATAAGAGGCTTAATTGATCATTCTTATGAACTTGTATATAAATCGCTTACTCGGAGTAAGCGGAAGAAATCGCAGGAAGACGATTGTCCATGATAACGTTGGAGGATATCATGGAATAGCTATGATATCTCCTGCACCTTAATAATGCATAAGTCTTCTTTTTGTAGATCCAAAAATTTGCCATCTTGCGCATAGACAACTGGTTTAGTAAAGCAATTATCGTTGGCAGCAAAGGCAACAATTTTTGCCTTTGCTCCGTTACTTAAGATTACGTTGCTCCCTGTAAAATAATTTCGTATATTTTCAATGAAAGTTAAACAGGCATTAGGCTCTAGTTTTTTGAACATGCAATCAGCCAATAGATCAAGTGCCTCAAATGGTGTCATTCGGGAACGGTATACTCGATCAGAAGTTATAGAATCGTAGATATCAGCAATGGCAATAATTCTTGCCTCAGGACAAATTTCATTCCCCGACAGTCCAAGAGGATAACCGCCGCCATCCAGACATTCATGGTGCTGCCAAATTCCAAGTTTAACGTTCTCAGAAATCTGAGCATTTTTAATCAATTGATAAGATTCTTGAGGGTGATTTTTAATGATGACAAACTCTTCATCAGACAAACGATCTGGCTTATTTAATATGGATAAAGGAATCGATAATTTACCGATATCGTGCAACAGACCAGCTAAAATCAAATCTTTCAATTCAGCTTTTTGATAGTTACACCATTTACCCAAAATTCCGGCCAATATAGCAACGTTTAAAGAGTGGTTGAAAGTATACTCACTATAACAACGGATATCATGTAAATGTTCTAAAACACCAATTGTTTCTATGAGAAGAATAATTTTTTGATCGATAAGTTCTTGCATTTGAACAAGGGGGACTTCTTTAAATTTTTTAGTATGTTTAAATGCATGAACAATTTTATCAATTGTTTCATGATAGCCCTTGTTAAATTCTGCATTGGTCATATAAACAGCAATATTTACATCTTTCTTTTTTTTAGTAGTATTATCATCAATGTAAATAAATGGCAATCCGCAATTTTTAAGTCTGTTTATTTGTGATTGATTGAGAATAGCACCTTGCGCTAATAATTTTATAAATCCATTTTGGGATAGTATATCTTCACTTGTACGCATATCGGGAACTAAATTTTCGGTGAAAATTAAATACATCTATACCCTCCAAGTGTCTAAAGAAAAAGTTTATGTGAGAGTTGTCGTTCACTACTGTTTTTCTCTCCAGGATCGTATTTGAACATAACTGATTGATTTTTGGAAGAAACTTTTTTTTGAATTCATTTTTGCATAAAAATATCGTAATGATAAACACACTACACCTGATACAAATAGAACAATATAAATTCTATAGAGAAGTTCCGTTGATATATTCATATAACCCTCCGTGAAAATTGTTCTGCTCCTGTTGTTATATTTGAAAGGTGAATCACTCTAAGGATGTTTCAAGGTTTTAAGGGTTTTCTGTCTTATGAATTTCACCCTTCGCCGATAAGTAATTTCAGTTGCCAGTACAATCCGTAGTTGTTCTAATTCTACACATTTTCTCGACTGTTTTAAATACTTCGAGTATAGGGGCATATTCGATCATTAGTTTAATTATTGTTGATATAAGTTCTACTAAATTCAGCTTCTTTTACATGTATTAATTTTAAAATTTAGAAAGTGATAAATTTTAAAATTGACGAGCAGCAGGACAATGGTCGTGTTGTTTACTTATCCATTCCTAACATTTATAAAAGCAAAGAATCTATTCTTTGCTTTTATTTTTTATGTATAACTGATTATAAAAAAAACTGAAAATTAATTAGAATCTTAGAAATTTAGCGGAAATAGTCGAAAAAAGTCTTGCAATATTTACAGAATATCACATATGCTTATCATTTGTTAATTATCCAAATGGATAAAAAGTTTTATCCATTTGGATAATTGTTCGAGATGGAATGACTTTAAATATGGGCTTACTTGAGCACTAAGTCTTATAAATTAAGTAATCTTTACGGGTAAAATAATAATTTCTTATAGTAAAAATTTTCTAATAAAAAATTCTCACTATTTTCTTATGTTATAAAAATATAGTATTTATTGAATTATCTGCTATTATGGAGGGTGGAGTTTTGATTAAAAACTATCATCAGCAATAAAAGTAGCTTTTAAAATATGAATGATCATACGATAACAAAAAGAGTAGCGCTATTTTTTATACTGCTTTTGCTTTCTGTATTACTTCTTTATCCTCTAAATATCTATATTTCTCATGATACTGAAACTATACAAAATAATGGTGTCAGTATTTCTGAGAATAGAATTTTGTATCTATTAACTAGTCCCGAAAATAACAACATGGGGTTTACAAATATCGATCGCAGATTTAATCGGATATATATCATGGTATTCAAATTACTAGTAAAGTGAATGTTGTGACTATGGGAAGTATTAAAACTCCTGATGAAAGAGAGGAAGTGTGATATGCTACGAACTATATTGGTTGATAATGAAAAATCTGCATTGAAAGTGTTGGAGCATTTGCTCCAACAATATCCTGGTATAGAAATTGTTGAAATATTTACCGATGCTAGTCAGGCATTAGAGCTAATCAAAAAAGGTAATATTCATCTGGTATTTATGGATATTGATATGCCTAATTTAAATGGAATTGCGGTAGCAAAAAAAATATTTATGATTAGCCCTTCGATTGATATTGTCTTTGTAACTGCTTATAGTCATTTTGCTGTAGAGGCTTTTGAATTAAATGTAAGTGACTATATTATGAAACCTGTGTCTTATAAAAGGTTAAATAAGACGATTGAGCGAATTCTTCAGATTCGTCTTCAAACCAATGATTTTTCAGAGCAAAAAAATAAGAATCAGTTTTTTTATGATTTAATTACAAAAAAAATCACCAATCCCGATGATATTTTATCAAAAGCAAGATTAATGCATATTGATTTTACCCAATCATTTTCTTACTTTTTCTTGTTGATTTCTGATTCAGATAAAAAAATGATAAAAGAAATGCAGGCGGGGGAAAACACAGCAGTAAATGCACTTATTGAAGAACTTAAAAGAAAAATGGGGCTAGTTGTATGGCAGACAGAGCAAGGAATCGGTATACTAGATTATACAATTGCTGCTTCTGCTGACTGTAAAAACGAAGAAATGATTGCTGCAGCCGACTTAAAAGATATTGCGGCAAGGTATTTTCCTGATAAAGTAGTCGCGGTTGGAATAGCGAATCGTTATTCCAAACTAGAAAACTTTGCTGACCGTTATATAGAAGCTCGCAACGCAGCACTAATCGGTATTCGTGTGTCACCAAGTTTAGGCATTTATCATATTGTAGACAGTGGATTTCTCCCTGTTTTGCATCAATATGTCGATAAAGACAGAGCGGATAACCTAATCGATAGTACAATTGGAAAACTCATTGAGCATGATAGAGTGACTGGTGCAGATTTATTTCATACTATGGAAACGATTATTTTGAAGCATAGTTTCCAAGAGGTCGCAAATATCCTGTTTATCCATTACAAAACAGTTCTTTTCCGTAAGCAGGCGATTGAAAAGATACTGGGGATTTCTATGAATTCTTTTGCCGGACGTACAATATTGGGCATGGCGTTGACTCTTTTTTACTTGAGAGATATTCCAGATATACATAATGAATAGCAACTTTAGAACTGATAGCATTCGTGGATGAAGAAAAAGCAGTAACGCATTGGCGGTGCGTTACTGCTTTTTTACAAATATTTTAGTAAACTCAAAATTCATCCTATATACGTCTTAAAGATGCGTTTCAGGCTGTCGACAAAATAGAATATTTGTGTCGATGATTTAGAAAATATCTAAATCTGCTCCAATTATAAACTAGTACAAAGATAGGCTGCCGGTTGGTGAGAAGTGCTCAGATGCTAGAAACAGTAAGGGGGGGCGAAGGAGTCGTACTTTCGTACGTCGACGAACAGCACCTTACTGTAACGACGCAGATGAGTGCTTATCGCCGACCCGCGGCCTGTCTGTCCATAGTTTATCTACAGGCTGATACGCCTTAAAGATGCGTTTGCTTATAGGCTTCGGGAACGTCAATTGATCCGGAAGATTGCAGTTCATCGTACAAATTTTCCTGTTTGGTACCAGGGAGTCTTTGAGCGGGTAGATTAAGTTTTGATGATGCTTTAGCCTTAAATCCTGCAACGCTATGTTTGATTTGTTTCTTAGTCATAGAGCACCTCCTTATTTAGTAATTATATTTAGCATGTCCAAAAGATATATGAAAATTCTTCAAAAATTTGTTGTTAGGGCATCAGAAAAAAGTCGATGGTGCTTTAATTTGGAAGTTTCCGCGATATGGGGGTAGGCCCTATTGCTCATGAGTTCCTTTTTTTTTACTTTACGATCATATTCTAAATAATAATTCATAAAGGACGAAAAATAGGATGGATTTTGAGAATCTCACGGAAAATCCTCAAGAAACTACGGTCGGTATAACAAGTTTAGGATTACTGATTGCCCAAGAACTAAATGCTGCAGATATAGGGGTGCTTGGTTGAATTTTTATCTATTTAGGTGAGGTATTAGCAACTATTTCAGTTCTAATGTTAGCTCAGGAGGCAAATGAAGATAAAGATCATTTTGAGAAAATGATCTACGAATTGCAAAAGCAAAATCAATATTTGCAAAAACAAATATGGGATTTGCAAAATAAAGGATAAAAATATTAAGTATGTAAATATATATACGATAATAAGGATGTAAGAGTTTTGAACGAGCGGTTACTTATAAAAAAGGAAGAAGGTGGAAATATGTCGATAGGAATTGGTAATAGTTATGGCTCGCATTGTACATAGGTAGCTCTTATGAAGATTTAGCTCAAGTATATGACATAAGTTTATATGATATAAATGCATAGGAGTTACATATGGAGTTATTAAATTCAGGCCATTATTTGCGTTCTATAGAATTATTGCGAGATGAGATAGATTGCTTCAACCAATATCCTTTTTCTTTACCAGCTTTTCGTAACCTAGATTGTTTGGAGTTTCATCCACAGGTCACCTATATTGTAGGCGAGAATGGTACGGGAAAGTCTACACTTCTGGAAGCAATTGCTATTGCGTTGAATTTTAATCCAGAAGGAGGAACTCGCAATTTTAATTTTTCTACGAGAGATTCTCACTCCGAGCTATATAAGTATTTTCAGTTAATTCGAGGTGCAAGAAGACCTAGAGATGGTTTTTTCTTACGTGCAGAAAGTTTTTATAATCTTGCAACCGAAATAGATCAACTCAAAATCAGTGACTTTTATGGAGGGCGGTCCTTGCATGAACAGTCACACGGAGAAGCTTTTTTTGCAATTTTTATGAAAAAATTCAAAGGCAATGGAATATATATATTAGATGAACCAGAGGCAGCATTATCACCTACGAGACAAATGGCAATGCTTTCAAGAATGCACGACTTAGTAAATCAGCAATCACAATTTATTATTGCAACTCACTCACCTATTATAATGGGATATCCTGATGCAAAGATTTTGCAAATCGCAAATAATAACATTGAAGTGATTGAATACGAAAAAACTGAGCATTTCGTCGTAATGAAAGAGTTTATTAATAACCGTAAAAAAATGTTAGACATATTGTTGGAGTGATAAGAAGTATTAGCGTAATACGGATATTTCTTATCACTTTTCTTTTTTATGAATCGTTAACAAACTATGAATAAAGACTAGTAAGAATAACGGTAAATAGAATACAAACAGTAAAAAAGAACTCCGACTGAATCTTATATAAATTTGGCAGGAGTTTTGAGTGTTTATGAGAATATGTAATTTTAATATCAAAAAACGATGCAAGGTGACAGAAAAAGATATATTTTTCAATGCCTTGCTTGTATTTTATTTTGTTAAGGAGCTATCTTTTATGAAAAAGTATGATACTGTTATATTTGATTTAGATGGGACACTACTTAATACACTTGAAGATCTTTCGGATAGTGTTAATTTTGCATTATCCTCGCATGGATTTCCATGCAAAAAGATAGAGGAGGTTAGGAGTTTTCTTGGAAATGGGATTGCTCGTTTGATAGAGCTTGCTATACCTAATGGGCGTAATAATCCTCGATATGAAAAATGTCTTGCGGATTTTCGACTACATTATTCGAAGAATATGCAGAATAAAACTAATGCTTATGATGGGATTAGGGAGCTTTTAGAACGGTTAGCAAAAGAAAATTTTAAGATGGCCATTGTATCAAACAAATTTGATACAGCAGTAAAAGAACTCAATCAAATTTATTTTAGAGACTATATAAAATTAGCAATTGGAGAATCGGAAGATGTTTTAAAAAAGCCAGCACCTGATATGGTGTATAAAGCACTTGAGAAATTAGGGGCTACTGGCAATAAAACAGTATATATAGGTGATTCAGAAGTAGATGTTAAAACAGCCCAAAATTCTGGCGTTACTTGTATAGGCGTAACCTGGGGGTTTAGAAATAGAGAGGTTTTGGAGCAGGAAGGTGCGGACTATATTATAGATAGACCAGAAGAGCTGTTAAAAATAATTTCTTGATAGAGTGTATTTCAAAAAATACACAACCATAAAATTCAAGAGACTGTTACAAGATGTCCAGATGCTAGACAGGGCGAGAACGCGAGCGAGAGGACGTACGTGTGTACGTTGAGCGAGTGTTCGCAGGAGCCCACGGATGGTTATTTTGTAACAGTCTCTAAAAGAAAACATTTGAGAGAGGATTAATGACCAATGAAAATTATTGATGCCCATATCCATTTCTGCCAAGAACCTTATTTTGATCACATTGCAGAATTGGCGGGCCATAAAAATACCAGTGCACATCTGAAAGAACAATATGCGGAGCATAATATTGTTCGTGGTGTGGTCATGGGCAATCGGAGTCTGCAACTAGGCGAACACGATTATCCTGACAATCTTAGCTACTGCATTGGGCTCGATAGCAACTGTTTCAACGTGGAAGAAACTCGGCAGCAAGCTTATTTAGTAGAAAAACATTTGCAAAGAAAGAATTGCGTGGGTATTAAGCTATATCCTGGCTATAATCACTTTTATGTGTACGATTCGGTGCTTGACCCGTTTTATCAACTTGCAATGCAGTATAAAAAACCAGTAGCCATTCATACTGGCTTGACAGCGACCAGCAATGCGCTGCTAAAATATAGTCATCCTATGACCTTAGATGAGGTAGCGGTGCGCTATCCTCATGTGCAGTTTGTTATGTGTCATATTGGCAATCCATGGATAGTAGACGCTATCGCAGTCATTGAGAAGAATAAAAATGTAGTCGCCGATCTTTCGGGGATTTTGGAAGGGCGGATTGATAGCATGCCGGATTTCTTTGAGAAAAAACACGGCTATATTAACTTCTTAAAAGTATGGCTAGAATATTTGGACAGCTACGACCGCCTGCTGTATGGAACAGATTGGCCGCTCGCTAATATTTCCAACTACATTGAGTTTGTTGCGCATGTTATTCCAGCAAAGCATCATGACAAAGTATTTTTTGAAAATGCTAACAGGATTTATAATCTTGGTCTTTAATAAGTGATAGAAGCTGTAGGGCCCAATAAGCATTCCTTTATCGCCGGAATGCTTATTTTGTAGACATACTATGACAGATAGACCGCGGGTCGGCGATAAGCACTCATTTGCGTCGTTACAGCAAGGTACTGCTCGTCGACGTACAAAAGTACGACTCCTTCGCAATCCCTTACTGTGCCTAGCATCTGAGTACTTCTCACCAACCGGCAGCCTATCTTCGTACTAGTTTATAAGTGGAATGGATTTAGATATTTTCTAAATTGTCGATATAAATGTTTTGTGACGACAAACTGGAGCATTCCTTTATCGGCGGAATGCTTATTTTTTGGTATGTAGTTATGTTTTAGGGCTTATTTATTAATATGCTGTCAACATAGCGTTTTGCTTCTTGAGTATAAATTTCATCAGGAATGAACTTTTGTTCTAATAGCTTTTTTGTTTTTTCTGATAACTGTGTAGAGATAACAACTTCTTTACCTGCTGTTTCTAAGACCTGCAGATAATTAGAAATAATGGGATGTAATTCCGCTACTTGAGTACTTAGAAGAGCACCTTCGGAAGTATAGATTTCACCGATTAATTCCGTGCCAAAATTACGTGCATGGCGATTAATCCAATGAGAAATCACTTGAAAATGACTTCTTTCGGGAAACCCACAATTGGATATCATGATTAGTTTTGGTATTGTTCTAGTGGTTAAATGTCGACATTCCCCAGCATTATCTTTTTCCCAATAAGGACTACCAATCACCATCAATCGTTCAATAAAGATTTTTAATATACTGGAGATATTATCAAAATAAAGTGGAGTGGCCCAAATCCAAACATCGGCGTCTTTAAGTAACTGTAATATACTAGTCATATCATCTTTAATAATACATTGACCAGGCGTATTGAACCAACACGCCTTACAAGCCCTGCAAGGCTTAAGATCCTTTTTCGCTAAAATAATGTTGACTATTTCCGCTCCAGCTTTTTCTGCTCCTTTTAAAAAAGCATTAACCATAATATTGGTGTTGCCTGTTTCGCCTTTATGACTCCCATTAACAGCGACAATTTTCATTATAACTACTTCCCTTCTTGGTAACTTATCTATAAAAAAGTATATCAATTAAATCCAATATATTACAGTCTGTTAATTGAGTCCAATTTTTGGTATAATATTCATAGAAAATGATATGTAATTTCAATTGAATTAAAAAGAAGTACATCTAAAAAAGAAGACTTCTTTTTACGTTTTTTTGTTAAAAATGCTTATACAGGGTATCATGGCGCAAAATAGTATACACCTAATTATGCCAGTAATGAATATAATCTAAATAGTAATATAGGTGCGTATGTTTCAGGCGTGCTTATAAAAAAAGAATGTTAAATAAAAAAACTCACCCCAGATGTAAGTATAAGATGTTTACATCTGGGGGTGAGTTTTCGAAACCACTATCCCTTTGTATTGAAGAATATTTTAATATCATAGGTTTTGTTGAGACAGCTTACTTAATAGGCTGTCTTTTTTCGTACTCGAAAGATGAAGGAAGTTTCATTCTTCATTATTATCTTTTAACGTAAAACTTAAATCACCATTTTCATTTAAATAGATCATCTCCCATTCTAAAATTTTCATCAGTGGTAAAATCTGCATACTCAATTCATATATGAACAATTCATAAGCAATGATATAAAAATCGTCGCTTAACTTTTGATCTTCTTTCAATTCCATTTCACGTTGTTTTTTATATTGAATAAAATCAATTAAAATTCCCATTATTCTCCCCCCTATATAATATAAGTTAAATTGCTATTATTGCTACTAATATCTAACAAAACTAATATCTCAAACTCAAATAATTGGATGATAATAAATAAAGGGTTTTCATACATCATTGTATAACTCCAAGTGATATCGAAAAAAATATGGAAATATGCTATTTTTATTTTGATAAAATGGTTAGTCGAGGTGCACTGTGGATATTCGCTTATTGAGAACATTTTGTGTAGTTGCAAAACTTGAGAATATTACTCAAGCTGCGGAGTTACTTAATTTTACGCAACCAACTGTTTCAGCCCAAATTCGTACTTTGGAAGAACATTTTGGGGTTCAATTATTTGAACGTATTGGCAAAAAACTCTATATTACCGATGCGGGCAAATTTTTAATTGATCCTTCGGAAAAAATCCTCAAAATTTATAGTGAAACTGTTACCCAAATTAATTCTTTTTCGGAAGTTCAGTACATGAGGATAGGTATATCAAGTAGCTATATCAACTATTTTCTTTCTCCCGCGTTGTTAGAACTACAAACAAGCGGTGTGGCGGGGAGAATTAACGTAGAGATTTGTTCGAATTCAAGTTCTGTGCTTGACGGAGTTAATAATAATAAATATGATATCGGCATTGTACATGACTTTATTTCTATGAAATGCCTAAATACGGTTATTATTAATTCTGAAGAACTTGTTTGGGTTGGACATGAGAACGTGATTAAAGATAAAGATTGTCCACGAATTGATGAATGCACAATCATTAATTTTCGACAAGGATGCACGTTTCGTACATTGTGTGATGAATTCTTGCAAAAGCGTGGTTTGAATTCGACTTTTGAATATAGTAATTTTGATGCTGTCAAAAATGCAATGATTGAAGGTTTGGGCATTGCATTACTTCCGCGAATCGTTGTAGAGAATCTCGTTAAAAGAAATGATAATTTTTATATGTTTAAAGAATTAAGTAATTTACAAATTCGTCTTTTTACCATTACACATAAGGATAAACATCTATCGACTACGGCACATACTTTGCTAAAATTACTTCAAGATAATAAGGTTAGTATATAGGCTTTTTTTATTTTACTCATAATGCTTTTCAATTTCAAAAAGAAAACTCTCACCAGTATAATATGAGTAAGACTAGCTGGGGGGAAGAATATGAAAACAACTGATTTAGAAGCACAAAATCATTTAATAAACGTATTAGAAAAAAATGATGGAATATTATATGGATTTGCTTATGTAGGTGATATTGTTCCTGATAAAATTAGACATCTTCCATATGCAATAACAATTGGACTACCGCTTTCAACACCTATTGTTAGCAATATTGTATCTGGTCCTAATCAAGCTTATTATGATGAATATCTTAGCCTAAACGATAGACTTGATCTGATAACTGAGCAGTTAAAAACTCAAATAGAAGAGCTGGGATATCTCGCTTATGCTATATCCTCTTCCAAAAGGACTGATTTTGTTAATATCAGAGGTGAATTTCCCCATAAAGCAGCTGCCGTAAGGGGCGGTTTAGGTTGGATAGGAAAAAGTTCTCTTTTAATAACAAGAAAATATGGACCAAGAGTTAGATTGTCAACCTTGTTCACTGATCTTCCATTACAGACCAATAATATACTTGAAAAAAATTATTGCGGTAAATGTAAAAATTGCGTTGATAAATGCCCGGCAGGTGCAATTGTCGGGAATGTTTGGAGTGATGGAGTGTCAAGGGAGTCCTTGATTGATGTTAAAAGATGCGACATATGGAAAATAAAAAAATACCCACAATTTCATGGGCATGTTTGTGGAATTTGTGTTGCTGTCTGTCCTCATGGGAGTAAACGTACATCATAAATATTTGTTTTCTAAAGGTGATTAAGTAAAAATATTAGCGTAATGCTAATATTTTTTGTGAATAGTTAGTTACCATGAATAAAGATTGGTGAATATAAAAAAGTAAACGCCTACTGAATTTTGTATGATTCGGTAGGCGTTTCGAGTTCTTATGAGAATATGTAAGCTTAATATAATATTTTAAATTAACTGTGATTATTCGCGGCTTTTCATATTTTTTACTTAGACACATATGATATTCTAGCAAACTATATGAGAGGGGGAATATGCTCAACCTATGGTTTTTAATATAAATAAAGCTAGAATATTTTATGGTGCGGCTATCTTCTTATTATTGGCTGCTATCCTGGGAGCAATTTACTTTGATTACATTGATGAGCAAGAACTGGCTAGTATCGATAACCAGACTAATATTCCTATAGGGCAGGTTAGCATTATTATTCATGTAAATCAGCAGATGCTAGAAGTATATAGTGATGGACATTTACATAAAAAGTATCGTATAGCCGTGGGAAAAAGCAGCACTCCTACGCCTATAGGGGAATGGAACGTTGTATGGAAAGCCTTTAATTGGGGATCGGGGTTTGGCACACGTTGGATGGGGTTAAATGTTCCTTGGGGAATTTACGGAATTCATGGTACGAATAAGCCGTGGTCAATTGGTCAATTTGCCAGTCATGGATGTATTCGGATGCGTAATAGGGACGTAGAGGAATTATTTGAATGGGTACCTATTGGTACCCCGGTATATATTGAAGGCAGAAAAATTAAAATTAAAAGAGTTTTAAAATATCAAATGACTGGTTCAGATGTAGTAATACTACAAATTAAGTTGAGAGAATTAGGATATTTAGAGACGCGAGCAGATGGTATTTTTGGTCTAGGAACCAATGAAGCTATAAAAAAATTTCAAGCGGAACATGGTATTGAGGCTAATGGCATTGTTGATAAGCAAGTGCTGGAGCTATTGGAAATTCAATAGATATTTTTAAATAGAAAAAGTGAAGATTTGTAGTCCTTCACTTTTTCTTAAAACATCGACTATTATGGTATTTGATAGCTTAATTTTAAGCCGTATATTCTAGCATTGATTGCTGGAGTTGACGGCTTCTTTGTTATTAGTTTGATATTTTTCTATGGAATATACGCGATAGCTATATAGTCTAAAACAATGTGTTTTTTATGAGCAATTATGTGCATCTGGTGAAGTGGACTGTAATAGTGCTTATAAGAGAAATAAAAGTTTGTATAGAGGAAAAATATGCTGCATGTCGAATGATAGTATAAAATAATAGTTTGGAGGAATAACAATGGCTAATGGAAAAATAGAAAGTAATGAAGAAATCCTAGCTGCGTTTAATTTGGTATTACCTTACTTTAACCGAATTGTTCGTGAAGATATGGCTGTAGGGTTGACTGACTTGAAAGAATATATCTCTTATTTTCGTGCGAAGGATTTTGAGCTTGATTTACCAGCAGGAAAACCGATAAATGATATAGATACCATTGTTGAATGCATCCGTACAGGGAAAGACACATATGCAGACGTTCCTCCTGCTGTTTATGGACGGACAATAAAAACAATATTCACTCCAATTTATGGTATTAACAAAGAGATCATTGGTACATTAAGTTCAGGAATCGATTTAGAGCATAGCCTTTCATTAGTCAAAAATGTGGAAGACCTTGCTGAAGCAACACGGCAGACCTCGGAAAGTGTTGATCAAATCGCTAAAAGTGCAACAGCGTTAGCTTCTGCTGGTCAATCGGCAATAAAGATATCCCAAGAATTAGCTGGGAAAAACAGACAAACTTCAGATATATTAGAATTCATAAGAAATATAGCCGCGCAAACTAACTTATTAGGGCTTAATGCAGCAATTGAGGCAGCAAGGGCCGGAGAACAAGGACGAGGTTTTGCTGTTGTTGCGGAAGAAGTAAGAAAACTCGCAGAGCAGTCTCAAGAGGCAGTAAAGAAGATTCAACAGACCTTGCAGGAAGTTAGTAAGTCGGTAGAAGACATAAGTAATTCAATTGCAGAGGTTGGCTCTATCAGTGAAGAGCAAGCGGCGACAACTGAAGAAATAGCTTCTACATTAGACCAAGTGAATAATAGTGCAGAACGATTAGAAAATTATGTGTCTAGATACAAATAATATCATGAGGATAAATGCATCTGGATTATATGGGTGGTTTGTATGGGCAACCTTTGTCAACGATTTGACAAGGGCTGCCCATTTTTATAAATTATCGACAAAGGTTCGAGATGGTATCGGTAAATTTAGGATATAAACATTAAAAGGAACTTCCGCTGAATTTGTATTAATTGGGCAGGAGGTTTATACTTTTATAAGAATATGTAGATTTAATATTAAAATTTCGTTGGAAAGGTGATGAAAGAAATTCGGTAATTTGTCTGCTTTGCCTAGTAATAACATAAGAAAGTTTTTTCTGCTTGTCTTAGAAAGAGGGGGATTTTGAAATGAACAGAATGAATATTATTTGCTTAGGTGTAAGAGATATGAAAAAATCAATTAAATTTTATCGTGATGGTCTTGGCTTTAAAACAAATGAAAAGAGCAACAATCCAGAAGTAATATTTTTTAGTACATCTGGAACAAAACTTGAATTATATCCATTAAATTTGTTAGCGAAAGATATTAATGAAAATAACCCACTTGAAATTGCGAATGGTTTTGGTGGTATTACTCTTGCCTATAATGCTAAAAGTAAAGAAGAAGTTTGTGCTATTATTGAATTGGCAAGAGAATCGGGAGCAAAGATTGTAAAAGAGCCACAAGATGTTTTCTGGGGTGGTTACCATGCATATTTTTCCGACCCAGATGGTTACTATTGGGAAGTTGCATGGGGACCCAATTTTACCTTTGATGAAAATGATATGCTAGAATTTTAGAAAGCATGTCTTAGTCTAATAAGCCTCCCCGCCTGTCATAATAATATGCAAAAAGAAAAAGCCCAAGAGCTTTTTCTTAAAATTCTATTGCTATAGATGTTAATATCGTGGGAAACAGGAGTGACTAGGAAAACATTGTCTAGGAAAACAAGACCGTCTAGGGAAACAAGACTGCCTAGGGAAACAGGACTGTCTAGGGAAGCAGAATTGCCTAGGAAAGCAAGTGTGTCTAGGGAAACAAGACTGTCTAGGAAAACAAATCTGCCTAGGGAAACAAAATTGACGTGGAAAACAGCCGATACCAATGACAATTTGTCGTTTATCTTCATCCTTGATTTGATTATCTTCCCAGTCTGTGATTTCCGGTTTTTCACAATCTGAATCCATTTTAAATATCACCTCCGAATTTATAAAGGAAGTCTAAAACTATCATCTATACATAATATGTTCCAAGCTAAATTAGAGTGATTACTTGTTATCAATGTGGATTCTTTGCAAAGAGAAGACAGTGGAGACAATGTGCATTGCTTCAAAAATTTGGATGCTATTCTTTTGTTTGTTGAAACATTGACAAACTATTAATAAAAATTGTCGTAAATATCGATGAATAGAATATAAAATTAAAAGGAAACTCCTGATGAATTTGCATTAATTTGGCAGGAGTTTAAGCTTGTATAAAAGTATGTATTTTAAATATTAAAAGTCGATGCTGCGGATCGGGAGATAAAGTGTCCCTGTTCGAAATAATTGAGGAGGTTAATGAAATTTATTGATTAAAAATTTTTAGATACTTGATCAATTAATAGGAGAAATAACTTGACACATAGAATATTATTACATTTATAAACAGTTGTTTTATATTATATGGTTAGCCATATAGAAAACTCATATGGGGAGTGTTGTGTTGTGCGTAGATTTATTTGTTTAGTATTTATTATTAATATTTTGCTGATTTACACGCCAGGCAAGTCATATTGCCATGCGCCTGAAACCAAGCCCGAATCCAAGATTGAAGTGGAGTCTGAATACCTGACTCATGCACATTTCGAAGATCGCTACATTGATACGGTATCATTGCATATACTTGAGAATATTTCAGAAAGAAATAATAGATCTGTATACAGAGGTATTACAATCACTCGACCGTATGGGCACATAATAAATGATAATCAACAGACGAAAGACAGTTCCGCAGTCGGTATCGGGCCTGTTTATATGATTCGCAATGAAAAGAAGCTTTCAGAAAAACTATCTGAAGCATTAGATATGAGCGGTGGACTTATTGTATATGACAAAGCATTTCCAGCAGAAGGAAGAGCTTATAATTTTATGTGGCGGATCGGACCGCGATTGATTTATAAAAACAGTGAAAATTCTTCAATAAATATTGGGTATACGTTAATGCATGTTTCCAATGGGTTTAAAAGCCATAATCCTGGATATAACGCCGAAGGAATTACATTGAGTTTCGAGGGAAAATTCTAAGTAGAACAAACCACTGCTCTGATAAGGAAGCAGTGTTCAGATTGTAGACAACTATGGACAGATAGGCCGCAGGCAGGCGATAAGCCCCCATTTGCGCCCTCCGACAAGGTGCTGCTCGTCGACGTACGAAAGTACGACTCCTTCAGAGCGCCTCGCTGTGCCTAGCATCTGAGCACTTCTCGCCAACCGGCAACCTATCTTCGTACTAGTTTATAAGTGGTACGAATTTAGATTGTTTCTATTTATAAATCACATTGCGCAGATGTTTTCACTAGATTGTCATGTAATTGAAATTTTGTTTTTTTATGCAAAAACAGAGTAATGAACAGTGCGAGTAAAAAAACAAAAAAAACGAAGTAAAAAGCGATATGAGTTGAATCCATAAATAAGGGCATGTTCAAACCAGAAACTACAATTGATTTAGCTAGTAGTTGTGAAATTGTATCTGCTGGCAAAACAACTTGCATTGCGGCTACAGCCAAAGGCTGGCTTAAAGCTCTGCCGATATTATAAACTGTGTAAAACATACCTGAAACCGCTCCAGCTTCTCCTTGTGTACCTGATGAAAGAACTAATTTTGCAAGCGCCGGCCAAGAAAGCCCGTTCGCAATAGAGAGAATGATTAAACAAATGATAAAAGCTGTTATAGAAAACTGCTCGTTCATATTTCCGAGTATATAAGTAGTTCCAATTAATAAAATAAGACCTACATACATCATACGCAAAGAACCAAACCGATCGGCAAGAATGCCGCCAAGTGGTCCCATAAGAAGTTGAGGGGCCGATAGGGGGATCATAAGAAATCCGGCTTCGCGTGGTGTTAATTGCAGAATTCCTTGTAAATAAAATGTTACGAGAAATGAAATAGCAAAGTAGGCGATACAGTAGCTCATGGTAATACCTAGTCCAGCTGTATATTTTATGTTATAAAGAAGTTTTAAGTTAAATAAAGGATAAGGATTGCTTAGTTCTACTTTTATAAAGAAAAATCCTAAGATAATAGAAGTAAAAATTAAAGTAATAATAGGTGCTGAGCTCCAGCCGAGCGATTGCCCTTCTGATAAAGCTATGAGCAATGTAATAAGGCTAAAAGCAAATGTAAATAGCCCCTTCCAATCTGTTCTGCTTTGCGTTGACATGACAGCATCATCAAAAAGAAACCACGCACCTAACATTCCTAAAAGTGTAAAGGGAACGGTCACAAAGAATATAGAGGCCCAGCTGAATTGCTCAAGCAATATACCTCCAATTACAGGACCAGCAAGAGAGCCAATAACCCATGAAGTGGAATTTAATCCGATAGCTAAACCAAGCTGATGGGAAGAAAAAGTTCGTATCATGATCGGCGTAGCTGTAGCGAGTGCTAAAGCTGCACCGATACCTTTAATAAAACGAAAAAGAATTAAGTATGTTCCTGAAGTCGCTAATCCGCAAAAAACAGTAGCAATTGTAAAAATCCCCAATCCCCAGATGAAAATTCGTTTGCTGCCTAAAATATCTGCCCAGCGACCAGCTGGCAATAAAAAGGTAGTACTCGTAATAAGATATGAAGTAATAATCCAAGTTCCCGTTATAATAGAAATATTTAATCCTTCCATTATTGCTGGTAAACCAATGATAACGATAGTTGCATCCACATTTGTAATGAACGAAACTAACGTAATAATCGATAAAATAATCCATTTTTTCTCCAAACGATTCATGATACTGCTCCTTTGATACTTTTTATTTTCTAGTTTACACAGAAAATAGTATCAAGTAAAATGATTATAAATGATATTATGATTCATTTATTATGATATGAAGGGTGAGAATTATGGAGAGCCATGATTTACGAATTTTCCGTTCTGTTGCCTATAGTGGTAGTGTTACAAAAGCTGCTCAGCAACTAGGCTATGTTCAATCAAACATAACAGCAAGAATACAACAGCTAGAAGAAGAATTAAAAACACCTTTGTTTTATCGTCATCGTGGTATGTTATTGAACAAAAAAGGGGAACTTCTTTTGCAGTATGCCGAAAGAATCTTACATTTGCTCGATGAAGCAAATGAATCCTTAGTCAATTCTGATGGAACAGGTGGAGAATTGGCGATTGGGGCAAATCAGACTTTTTCTACAATTAATCTTCCTGAGATTTTGGGGAAGTTTCATAAAAGTTTTCCCAATGTAGCATTATCACTTGTCACTGGACAAACAGAGGATCTAGTCGAAAAAGTATTGCATTTTCAATTGGATACGGCCTTTATTACAACACCTGTGCGGCACGAAAATTTGGTAAGAGAACTTATATCCGAAGAAAGTCTGGTGTTGATTGCCAGCTCGGCAACTACTAATTTAGAAGAAGTGTATACTCAGTCTTTTCTGATGAATCCCCCAAATTGTCCTTGTCGAATTCAATTAGAAAAATGGTTGAGAGACAATGGAGTGAACAACGCTCGATTTATGGAATTTAACAACATTGATGCAATCATTAATGGTGTAATCGCAGGATTAGGCGTAGCTTTTGTTCCAGAGTCGACGATTAGAAAGCAAGAAATGGCTGGGACATTGAAATCTTTTGCAGTCCCTTTAGAATATAGTTTATCGCAAACTTTCTTAATACGTCATAAAGAGGTTTTAATGACAAATGTTTTTAGAAATTTTATTGCTATGGTATATAAATAGATACTAGGCCACAATTAAGTGCGTACTTGTAGAAAAGAAGAATATGTTTTAAATTATATCTTAGAGTATCTATGGAGAAAATGTAAGGCGATAATTTTGTTTAGAAAAGGGTATGCTTGTTGGTACATAATCGTTGCTATTGCTTTAAAGACATTGTCTTTACAGTGAGCGCAAAGTATAATGTAACGATTTTAAATGGAAAGGGTCGCAATCGCATTTTTAATCAATTGCTACTTAAAAAAAGCATGTTCATAAATCTTGAAAATGCCTAAATTAACAAGGGGGAAAAGTATATGATTATTTTGGTTGCTACTATGAAAGCAAAACAAGGTAAAGAAGCTGAACTTGAGGCTGCTTTGAAATCGGTAATACCAAAGGTGGAACTTGAAAAAGGTACACTTAAGTACATGTTGCATCGTGCGCAGGATGATGCTGGGCAATTTCTTTTTTTTGAAAAATATGTAGATAAAGAAGCTCTTGATTTCCACGGATCTACGCCTTATCTAAAGGAACTATTTAGTACCATCCCTGATTTGCTAGGGGAAAAGCCATCCATTACTTTATATGAAGAAATTGCCGCTATAAAAAAATAATATTTTCAAGTTTTACGGCAAAATGTTCAGAATGGAATCAAATCTGGTCAAGTCATGTATTTTAAAAAAATGACCATTATATGATTAAGGTATGGGGGGATTACTATGAAAGTGCAAAACTGGCATAAAGAGTCAATTGGAAAAAAGGTTGTTGAAACTTTAATAAAAAACGATTTTGATGCTGTATATGTATCAACGGCTGAAGAAGCAGCGTCTTGAACAATAAGAGATTGGATACCCCAAACCCATGTACAAAAGTAGGGGTATGTGTCAATTGTCAAACTAAAACCAGAATATGCAGAGTATATTCTGTAATAAAAAAGAAGCCAGTAGCAGCTGATATCTCTGTAATTATTATAGGGGAAAGCGCTGGATACTAAGCTTATAAGCATGTTGTAGGTAGCCCTTGTTCAAATTGATGGATGAGGGCTTTTTTTGACATGTTATCGAAATGACGAAGCTAGTCAGCGCGCTGAATTTGGTACTAAAAGAGCAATTATGGTGGTGCAAAAAAAATAGACAAAAAGAATCGTCACTTTTGTCTCGAATTAAACTTTATTCCTTGATAAATTGTGTCAATTCCTTGTTAAATTTATCGCGCTCGTCATAAAATAATCCGTGCCCGCTGTATTTGAACGGAACGAGCTTGGAGTTTCTAATTCCTTCATTTTGTGCAATAGCCAATGGAAACAAACAAACTTTATCATGGATACCATGAAGAATTAAAGTGGGAACGTGTATTTTTTCAAGATCGGAAAATAGCTCTTCGTCTAGCCAAGCGGCTGAAACCGCTGCTGTGGACCAGCCTGCCGCTTGTAGTCCCATTTGGAAGAACCAATCTGAGAAAGCCTGGGATACATGTTGGAAGAAAAACGTGTCTCCAAATTCACGCAACATTTCTGGACGGTCATTATTTGTTCCTTGAATGATTTTAATTATATCTTCTTTTTTTTGTCCATGAGGAAAATATGGTCGCTGAATAAGACTGGGAGCCGCAGCTGCAAAAAGGGCAAGCTTGGATACTCCGTATCCCTTGTGACGGGACATATAGCGAACAGCAATCGCTCCCCCCGTGGAATGTCCCCCTAGGGTGAAATCTTGCAAATCAAGTGCTTTGACTACACAGCGAATATCGTCTGATGAGGTGTCGTAGTCGTAGCCCCTCCAAGGCTTATCGGAGTTACCGAACCCCCGAGAATCAATTCCTATGCAGCGATATCCCTGCTTAGGCAACTGATTGAACTGATATTCAAACATCCTATGGTTTGCCGGCCACCCGTGTATAAACAAGATTGTTCTCTTACCCTCTGGGTTAATATCTTCTACATAAATCTTTACGTTTGGTTCCACTTTAATATAGAATCCCACATACAGCCCTCCTCTTAATCAAAATCTTTACATAATATGTTATGCACTTAGTACTATAGTGTGAAACTCAATGATGAGGCTTTTTTGTGCCATATTATTGAGGCTGGACTGTTGTAAGTAGTTTTTTTATGACATTGGTGGATACGTAACAGAAACAAAATTGTAATTTTTTTGCTTCTGTTTTTGAATTGTATCCCCAAATATAATATCAAGGGTTGCCTTAAATTTGCTTTATCTTTGGTGTTAATGAGATGCCGAGCCGAAGGTTACAATGGTAATATCACTAAATAGAATATAAATGGCAAAAAGAAAACTCCTGCTAAATTCTGTATGAATTCGGCAGGAGGTTAGAGCTTATATGAGAATATATAATTTTAATAGATAAAAGTGGTCGTCTACACCTTGGTTAATCACATTTATTGTACATATAGGCATTGGTTAACGGCAGATCATTATTTAGCCCTTTGGTGAAGAGCAATTGATAAATATCAAGTCCTGATGTCCGGAAGGCGGCGGCACAGCCCCTTAAGTAAAGTGACCACATACGAATAAAACGCTCGTCAAACATGTCACGAATCGTATCTAAATGCTTAGAAAAATTAGTGTACCAGCAATCCAAAGTCATTGCATAATGCAGACGTAAACTTTCCGCATGGATCAGATGAAAATCATATTGCGGTAATAGCCAAACGGTTTCGCGCATTGACGGTGCATAACCACCAGGGAAGATATACTTAGCAATCCAGGTATTGGCTGGGGTTTCGAATGTGCCAGTAATTGTATGTAGTAGAGATGTACCACCAGAAACGAGGAGCTCATTGACTTTATTCATGTAACGACCCAGATTACCTTTTCCTACATGTTCAAACATACCTACACTGACAATTTTATCAAACTGAAGCTTTGTAGAATCAAGTTCCAGATAGTTAATTAATTTAACTTGCAATTGGTCTTCTAGCCCTAATTTCTTTATCCGCGCTGTTACTGCATTATATTGTTCGGTACTTAATGTAATGCCGGTAGCTTTTACCCTATACTGCTGAGCGGCTCTGATAATTAGCCAGCCCCATCCACAGCCGATATCAAGCAAGCTTTCTCCAGGTTTAAGGTTCAGTTTTTTTAGAATATGATCAATTTTTTGTAGTTGAGCCTGTTCCAAAGAATCCTCTAGTGTAAGAAAATACGCACAGGAGTAACACATTGTCTTGTCGAGCCAAAGAGAAAAAAAGTTGTTTCCTAAATCATAATGGTGATGGATGTTTTGTTGTTGACGCTTACAATCAGGAGCATCAACTAGGGAAGTATCATAATTTTGTAACTGATCCGACTGAGTATTAAGCGCAACTACACGCATAATATCATCCATAGAGCCTTCAAAGTCGATAATACCGTCCATATAAGCTTCCCCCATCGTTAGAATTATGTCTTGGCTATTAAGCTTTAATGGAGGTTCTTTACGGAAAATTATTTTAAAAGACGGAGACGTATCACCATAGTCTTCTTCTTCTCCATCCCAAAATACAACGGAAAAACCGCCTTTTTTCCAGTGTCTTAATGCTAATTTTAAAGCCATCTTTTTTAACATTGTTCTCACTCTTCTTTCGTTGCTCAAAATACCAAGTGTAACGATATTTTGCATGTATTATTAAAATCACTTATAAAGTAAATGGACTTTTCGGTAGTTTGGCAAATATTTTTACCAAATGATCGAGTCCGCAATGTCATATAACACTTGCTACACTGATTGCTTTATAATTATAGTATATAACAAATAGTGTTATGAATAAAATTCATATGTAGAATGTATGATATTCGTTTCGGTTATAGATAAAGAATGCCAGTAGGTGGGGATAAAATTAATTGATCTTAACTAAATAGAGAGCGTACAATATTTAGAAATAAATTTATTCTATTTGTTTTAAAATTTTTATTTACTATTTAACAGTTTAAAAAAATTTTTTATCTATTAAAAAGATTTAGACAAAAAAACCGCCAACTTGTCTAGTAGTAAAAAGGAAACTCCTGCTCGATTCTGTATGAATTTGGCAGGAGTTTTGAGCTTTTATGAGAATATCTAAGTTTAATAGTTAAAAAGCCGATGGCAAGGTGACAGAAAAGAAACGTCCCCGACCGTCATAGGGGAGGTTAAGTTGTGATATCTTCAGAGATATTATCGTGGGAAACTGCTTTATGTTATGTTTTTCTATATGTGTCGGTTCTTTGTTTGTGGGTGCCTTATAGAATTAGAATTCCAGTGTGGAGTATAGCATTTAGTATAGCTTGTATTTTTGGCTTACTGAGTAATCAAATTGAATGGTATGCTATTTTTATAATTGTATTAATAGTGTATGTCTTGCATTATACCGAAAGAAAGAGAGCTCCTCTTTTAGGGCGTGTGATTGCGGGAGTAATAGTTCTTTTAATGGCATATGCGTTGGGGGCACACAAAATTCCGTATTTTCATAATTTGAAAGTACTGTCTGATGTGTATATTAGTAAAGAAAGTATTCCATTTACTTTGTATATCAATTTTGATAAAACAATTGTAGGTCTGTTTATTTTAGGGCTAACCCAACGCTTGGTATCTAATAAAGATGAATGGAGTACTATGTTTAAACAAACCAGCCCTAAGGCCATTATGTTTATTGCAATTCTTGTGCTGTGCGCGCTGATTGCAGGGAAGGTTCATTTTGATCCCAAATTGCCAGCGTGTTCACCAATTTGGGTAATAACAAACTTACTTCTGGTGTGTACAGCGGAGGAAGCTTTTTTCCGCGGGTTTATTCAAGAAAAGCTTGCCCAGATCTTGCAAAGGTATGAATGGGGAAATGTGATTGCAGTTATTATTGCGGCGTTACTTTTTGGTTTTGCTCACTATGCAGGGGGAATAGCATATAGTATATGGGGTACTTTTGCAGGACTGGGATACGGCTTGATTTATCAGAAAACTAGGCGAATTGAGTCTAGTATATTGATGCATTTTTGTTTAAATTTAACCCATTTTCTGTTTTTTACATATCCTGCGCTGGCGTAAGAGTACCTAAGCAGTAAAAAGGAAACTCTTACTCTAATATGTATGAATTTGGTGGGCGTTTTGAGGCTTGATGAGAATATGTAAGTTTAATAGCTAAAAGTCGATGGTAAAGGGATAGAAAAGAAACGTCCTCGCCTGTCTGTAGATATTTGTCACGCTGTGGTTCATACGTTATTAGTAAGATACCTTAAAAAATTTAGGGACGAAAAGAATTTTATCATCAATAAGAAATTAAATAGTAAATGTTATTTTGGTTGATTGGAGTTGATAAATATGAGTGTACCGATGAAAACAATTGGAATAATTGGTGGAATGAGTTCGGAATCATCAGTAACGTATTATTATGAATTAAACAGGTATATAAATAAAAAATTAGGTGGATATCACAGTGCAAAATGTATTTTATATAATGTTCAGTACCAAGATATAAAGGATGTTCACCAAAATCAAGATTGGGATAAAGCTGGAGAAATTCTTTCTAAAGCGGCATTGTCACTTAAAGCTGGTGGGGCGGATTTCATTATTCTTGCTACTAACACAATGCATTTGGTTGCATCCAAGATAAAAGAGGCATCTGGACTTCCGTTTTTGCATATTGCCGAAGTTACTGCGGAGCGTCTTAGTAAAGATGGGATTAAAACTGTTGGTTTGTTGGGGACACGTTTTACAATGGAAAAAGAATTTTATAAAAATGTTTTAATCGATTCAAGTATTAATGTTCTTATTCCAAATAAAAACGATATTGAGGAGATTCATAGAATCATAAACAAGGAACTAATATTGGGGAAATTTGAAGAATCGTCACGTGAATTTTTTCAAGGTGTAATTGCTTCGCTAAAACAATGTGGGGCTGAAGGCGTTATCTTAGGCTGTACGGAATTTGGCCTGCTAATCAAACAGAAAGACAGTATACTTCCTGTGTATGATACAACTCTTTTGCATGTTCAAGCTTCTGCTGAATATGCGTTAAGATAAATAGGGCAATGATTGATCGAAAATTATCAACGGCGGCAATCAAGGAAGCGTTTTTGTATGCCCTTGGTTTTATCGGTCATTTATGGCTTCATCTTCTCAGGCTTGGTCTATAATTGATAAGAATAATTTGAATAAAGGCGTAAAAGCGCCAATTTGGAGAATGATGCAGGAGGGAAAAAACAATGGCTAATGTGACGGCCAATGGAATTCAGATTGAGTATGATACTTTCGGAAATAGGTCTTCTTCAGTCCTACTATTAATCGCCGGCAATGGTGCCCAACTGCTCTTCTGGGATGCTGGGTTCTGCGAATTATTAGCGAAAATGGGATTTTTTGTTATTCGTTTTGACAATCGCGATGCTGGTCTTTCAACAAAATTTGATGAAGCTGGAGTCCCAGATATTATGGCTGCAATTAAAGCCGCTATGGAAGGCAAGCACGTTGTAGCGGCATATTCTCTAGACGATATGGCAGACGACTGTGTGGGGCTGCTCGATGCCTTACACATTGAAAAAGCGCATATTTGCGGCGCTTCGATGGGCGGCATGATAGCCCAAGTTGTATCTTATCGGCATCCACAGCGTGTTCTGAGTCTGACTTCCATCATGTCAAACACGGGAAATCCCCATCTTCCGCAGGGGCAGCCGGATGCGATAGCCGCTGTTGTCGCACCGCCGCCAACGGAGCGCAAAGGATATATTGAACACAATTTAAATGTATGGCGAAAGATTTGGAGTCCCGGTTTTCCATTTGAGGAAGAAAGAGCTCGGACATACTTGGAGAAGAGCTATGACCGCTCATATTACCCACAAGGAATGGCGCGTCAAAATATGGCTATTCTTTCTCGTGGTGATAGAACAGCATTGCTTTCATCCATTAAAGTCCCAACACTCGTAATACACGGGTCCGGTGATCCTCTAATCCCAGTCGAAGCGGGGAAAGATACAGCTCGCGTAATTCCTGGAGCAAATTTATTGATCATTGAAGGAATGGGGCACGATCTCCCCACGGGGAGCTGGTCGGAAATAGTAACCGCTATTTCCCGTCATATAAAAAAGGCGACATATTGCTGACGCCGCATTCCCCTTCAACTGTACCAGTAGGTAAAGTTGAGAAATTAAACTTTCTAAAAATAAAATAAATGAAAAATATCAAGATAAATTTGGGCTGGACAAATTAGCAGTCCTATGGACATCGGCAGATCGTGAGGTGGCTATGCATTTTGTTCTTATATACTCGAGAGTTTCTCGACAAAAATTTAGAGTTCATAGAGTGTAGTGGGATGAGGAACCTGTCCACGAGTCCCTTCAGCGCATCGGAGGAGAAATTACAATGATGAAACAAAATTTAAAAATAGAAAATATCCCTGCAATTTTATGGGGTGACAAATCAGATAAGTTATTCGTAGTGGTGCATGGTAATATGTCAAATAAGTCGGACGATGCGATTGTTGTATTTGCAGGAGAAGCAACCCCAAAAGGCTATCAAGTGCTTAGTTTCGATTTGCCTGAACATGGTGATCGTAAGGATGAAGACTATCCTTGTAAAGTTCAAAACTGTGTAAAAGATCTTAATGCCATTATGCGTTATGCACGATCATTATCAAATAATATAAGTTTATTTGCTTGTAGTATGGGAGCATATTTTAGCCTACTAGCATACAATCATGAGCCGATCAAACAGTGTTTGTTCCTCTCTCCTGTGGTAAATATGGAACGTATCATAAATAATATGATGACTTGGTTTAGTGTAAGTGAGGATAGACTAAGAATAGAAAAAGAAATTTCGACACCTATTGGTCAAACGCTCTACTGGGATTACTACTGCTATGTGAAAGAACATCCTATTGTTTCTTGGGATAATCCGACTTCAATTCTCTATGGTTCAGAAGATAACTTATGTGAGTTTGATGTGATATCTGCGTTTACAAAACGCTTCGACTGCGATTTTCAAGTAATGGAGCATGGAGAACACTATTTTCACACCGAAGAACAACTGGAATTTTTCAGACAGTGGCTGAAAAACAGAATCGACAGAAGAAATATTTTTTCTTTATGAAACTTTGATAATCAATTCATAAAGCTGGCGTGATATCGCTAAATAGAATATAAACACTAAAAAGGAAACTCCTGCTGAATTCTATATAAATTTAGTAGGAGTTTTGAGCTTTTATGAGAATATGTAGGTTTAGTATCAAAAAGCTGATGGCAAGATGACGCCTCTCTAACTGTCAAAAATTAATGATGAAATGAATGGTGTAGTGTAATATTTAGATCAGTTCTATTTATTACACTTTTTTCTTTGCTTTCGTCCTAAAATTAGCACCGATCACACCGATGACAATAACGGCTCCGCCAATAAAGTGGTAGGACTCTAGTTTTTCACCTAGATAAAATACCCCGGCAAGAATAGTGACCAATGTAGCGAAATTATTAAATACACTCATCTTGGAAGCTTCCATTTTTGAAAGAGCATAATTGGACAAAAAAGATGTTCCAAGGGAGGAGAACAGCCCAAGATATAACGTAGCGATTAAAAAATCTTTATTGAGAAAAGACGTAAAATAATACATAAGTGTATGATTGTTGATGTGCTGCACGATAGCCATACCATTAAAAAGCAACATACCAAGTAGTGACATAATATAAGTCAAGATGACAAGGGAATACCGTTGGGTCAAATTTCTTGCTAAAACGTTATAGCAAGCAGCCGACAAGGTTGATAAAAGAATAAGCAGTATGCCCCGTGTATTGGTCAATTCAGGGGAAAATCCTTTCATCATAAAGATATAAATAACGCCTGCAACAGATAAGCAGGTAAATATCTGTTGCCATAAGGTCGAATGTTCTTTTAAAAAATATGTAGCAAGAGCCAAAGTGAATATGGGCACGGTCGCTTGAATAATCCCCGCTTCAGAGGAGGACGTATAAAGCAAGCCAAATGCTTGAAACGAAAAAAATAAAGCCGGATAGAATAGAGCCAATGGTAGTATAGCTAGGATATCTTTGAATTTAATGCTAAATCGGATTTTTTTGATGAGAAAGAAAATAAAAATAGCCAGAAATGAAATGCTAAAACGATGCGCCAATGTGTCTAAAGGCGTCGCTACAGTTAAAGCTATTTTTACGAACATAAAAGAAAAACCGATAATAAACGCATAAAGTAATGCTGCAATATATGCTTTATTAAGTTGTAACAAGATAATTTACCTCCTCAATTTATACTATTTATAGTAATGGAAATAGAACTGATATACAATTGAAATAAATAGACTCAAGGGGACGGTTACATTGAGTCGAATTAAAGTAGAATGAAAGCAGAGGTGAAGGTAGTGTCAAGGCAGGCGCGGCAAAAAAGTAAAAGTTGGATATATCACGTTATTTTAAAAAGGAAACTCCTGCTGAATTTTGCATGAATTTAGCAGGAGTTTCTTTTTTATCATAATATGCAGGATTCAGAGATGAAAAAGTGGCTGATGTCCGTCCTTACGAAACTTTTTAATTATTATTTTATAAGATCGAAACTTTTATTTAACCAACAGATATAACTTTCCTCACGCGATATAGCTTTGGTAAGAATAAGGTAATCTGTTAGTTCTTCTGTATCTAAATCGTATGGATTCTTGTTGCCACTAAAATGCAAAGTGAATTGTTTCTTTAGATATGATAATTTTTCCATTCTTAATTTTAGCTGATTTTTAAATAAGAAGGGAATGTCCTCTTTAGGAATATGTTTCAAAAAATATATTTTTAAAACAAAAACATCTTTTTCTGTTTCAATGCTATGATCTATTGCAAGCAGCCATGTTTGCAGGGCTTCTTTGCCTGCTGCTGTTAGTTTATAATTTTTCTTCTCAATTCTCACGCTAGATCTATCTATATGCTGAGAAATCAATGCTTCTTCTAGTAGCTTTTTTAGCTCAACATAAATTTGACTTTGCTTTGCGCTCCAAAACTGTCCAATCGCTTTTTGAAATTCAGCAGCAATATCGTAGCCGCTCATTTCTTGTTTACTCAATAGACCTAGTATTGCATATTTTAAAATTCGACGTCCCACTAAATAACCTCCATTACAATGATAAAATTATAGATTTTCTAACTGATTGACTATCGAGGCAATGCTTTATCATTCTTTCTTGACAATATTATATCACAAGTATATATTAATAATACAAACATTTATATACAAATGTTTATATATAAATATTTGTATTATGCTATACGTAAAAAATTTATGATGAGGAGAAATGTATAATGACAACGTATGGACAATCTAGAGAAGCATTAAAGGATTTTTTAGGCAGCCACATAATTTATACCTATGAAAATGGATGGGAATATGAAATTTATATCAAAAATGACCATACCATTGATTATCGCATTCATAGTGGAATGGTAAAAGGCAGATGGGTCCGCAATCAAGAAGTTAATATTGTTAAACTAATAGAAGATGTTTATAAAGTTTCTTGGACTGAACCAACCGGAACCGATGTGTCCTTGAACTTTATGCTGAAGGAAAAACGTACACACGGATCTATTTTTTTCCCAAAATGGGTACATGAGCACCCAGAAATCACTGTTTGCTATCAAAATGATTATATTGGACTAATGGAAGAATCACGAAATAAATATGATACTTATCCTAAATATGTGTTAGATGAATTTTCAGAGATTACCTTTCTAGAAAATGTAGGAGAAAATAATGAAAATCTGATTTCTATCCCTCCCTATGAAGGCATGACAGATGATATTCGTGCTGGAAAATTAAAATAATCGAGTAAGAGTTAAACAATTGTTTCGGTGACTGATGAAGATGAGCTTAATTGTTGTCCCATTTTTTTATCAAAATTATTTCTGATTTCAGCCCAATGAGTTATTGACAAACCACTAATAAAGATTGGCGTCGATGTTGGAGAATAGAATATAAACACTAAAAAGGAAACTCCTGCTGAATTCTGTATGAATTAGGCAGGAGTTTTGAGGTTTCATGAGAATATGTAAATTTAATATTAACAAGTGGATGGCAAGGTGACAGAAAAGAAACGTCAGACTGTGCGAAAACGATAGAGCGATATTAAAGGCTGAAATGTTATAATAAGATTATAATATTTCATGCTTTGAGGTGA
>Ga0316600_10000189_pt1 | contig 35962 bp, 32 predicted proteins | sample OWC_soil_day5_CT_FD_207652 | JGI IMG/M metagenome (GOLD analysis project Ga0316600, IMG submission 207652) | Wetland soil microbial communities from Old Woman Creek delta, Ohio, United States - OWC_soil_day5_CT | ecosystem: Environmental > Terrestrial > Soil > Wetlands | place: USA: Ohio... | reverse complement strand
CATCTATCCTCGAATTGAAGCAGAAGAAGTTTCTGCCTATCTTGCTCATATGAAACTTGCTGCTAATCCAAATGGTTTACTTACATTTGGTATGTCCGTTACCATTCATATCGATACCGGCAAAACAACTCCTGTACCTGTAGTTCCTAAAGCATCAATATTTCAAGATGATCAGGGCCGAAATCTCATCTACCTCGCGGTCAGTGAAAAAGCGCTCCTGCAAGAAATCAGCATTGGAGAAACTATTGGCGATTTCACGGAAATCACCTCTGACCTTCCACAGCAAAGCATGATCATAACAAGCAACATAGACGATATAAAAAATGGTGATGCTATTGCAGTGACGCAGGACCAAACTAATTAAGTCTTCTTATTCATCAGCCAAACCAACTCTCACCTGCCCGGCATCCCCAAAGATGCCGGGCAGGTGAGAGTTGTCTTTAAGTTATCTGGCTCCAATATTAGTGCCACTTGGGGTACCTGCGCCGATGAGATCACTATCAGTAGCGAGTTGTAAGAAGGTTCCAAAGTTGATAGAACCATCTGAGTTTCTGGTTACAGCTGGAGTGAGGCTAACAAAATCTGCATCACTGCAAACTAATCCATTTGCATTTGTACTTTTCTTGTTTTTCCACCAGACATTTGAACTATCTACATCAGTACCGCTGGTCTTATCACTTGAACTGGCTGTGTAGGACAATAGATTAGTGAATATATGGGTGCCTTTATCAAACGCATAGTTGCTGCCTGACGTAGTTCCGTTATTATAACTTGTACAATTTGTTAACGCGATAGAGCCAGGATTACTGTTATAAGTAAATCCATGTTTTTTATTGTTGAAAGCAATACAATTTTTTACGATATGGTTAACAGATATTTTGTCACCGCCTAATTTAAATCCATTACCATCGCTATCTGTTGTAGATGTACCATCAGAAGTTGCGCCGTTATTATAGGCTACACAATCTTCTATCGTTACAGCACCAATAGCGCCAGTGGCGGTTTTCGTATATAAATCCCAGCCATCATCAACATTGTTATAGGAAATGCAACCGCTAAATACATTGCCTTCGCCAGTAGTTAGCTTGCAGGCAAAACCATCTGCATCTTCCCCATTATCAGGATCATAATTGTCATGAGAAGTACAATTTAAGATTTCATTATTGGCTGGCCAATCACTTTCTGCAGCGGTGGAAATATACCGCCCTAACTGCAAGCCTGAGTCTCTATTCTCATACGTTTCGCAAAGTTCTATTTTGTTATAGCTTCCACCGATATAAATACCATTGTCAGCGGCACCTTTTACAGCTAGACCTTTAATATGCCAATAATTTCCGTTTATTTGCAGTCCTCTAGGATTGCTTACACTGGAAGGATCTCCATAAGTTTGGGAAGAAAAGTCTAAGATTACTGTTCCAGAGTTGTACGGCATAATACTTTTGTAGTTGCCTGAGGCTCCATCATTACCGCGTTCAATCGTTATTTGAGAATCATAACTATAGGTTCCTGACATCATGTAAATAGTAGCGCCTGCAGCTACCTTTGTAATTGCCGCGGCAAGGGTAATTGGGCTGCTGACAGTACCTGAATTACTGGCACTTCCTGAAGTAGATACATATAAATCACTCATAATCAACACTCCTCTAGTTATTTTTTTAATTTAAAAAAGAAACCGAAGCTTACTATTCCTTAACATACGCATCTAAGCACTACCTCCTTATTACTCTCAATGAACCAATATAGCCTAGGAAAGTTTCATCAATTATTTACCCTGTATATTGGTCTTCACTTAAATACATTCTTTCAAGCATCTTTTTTAAACGGGCTAGCCCACGATTTCGCAAACTATATATTGCTTGTGGCGTTACTCCCAACGTAGCTGCAGTTTCAGTTTGGCTAAAGTTACAAACCACCGTTTTAATTACAGCAACACGCTGTCGTTCGGGTAACATATTAATAGCTGCTCGTAATTCTTCTGTCAAAAATATCTGTTCAACCTCATCCGAAACATTTTTACCACCCGGCAATATATCAATTAAACTATTTTCTTCATTATTATCGCTACTTTCTAAATCCACTTCATGCTCCCATTGCCTATGTTGCTTTCTAAGCATATTCCAAACTGAATATTTGACTCTGCTTTTTACAAAACCTGCAAATGGTACTCCCTTAGTTGAATCATATAATTTTGTTGCCTCCACTACTGCTAACCAAGCTTCTGCCCTTATATCCTCCGATTTATTCCAAGTATATTTACGCACTAGTGGTGCAAAATCTAACGCGGTTCCCATGATTCTTCTGTAATTCTGCTATTCGTTATACTGTTAAAAGACGTTCTATCCATAGTGCATGCAGTTTTACTATTTTTAGCAATATTCACACTATTAGTGGCAATACTTTTGTTTTCTTTCCACCCTCTAAAGCGTTCTGCGATATCTACCGCATTGTATCTAGGTAAATCTTGATTGTATACCATCTAAATCGCCTCCTAAATTTGTAATGCTTTTGCAAAGCCAATATAATCAAAAACTAGTATCAGCTTTTACTTATATACATTTTTTAAAGATGCTTTTTTAAACGGATCAATCCATGATTACGAAAATATATTTTTTGGTATTTGTGGCAACTCAACTATGGTATCAGTCAAATTTTAAAAATTCATTCCTCCTTTTCAATTTTTAGGTAATTTTACAATATTATCATTATATAAGATAAAACCCCATTATTTCCTTTTATTTCAATTTTTTCGCACCAAAAGGTGATTCCATTGATCGAAAAGTTGCATTGATTGTTAATAGAGTTATTAGCCTTTTAGACATGATTTGATCCGATTCTTGTGAATTGGAGTTATAGACAAAGAAAAACCCCCAGACAAAGCTAGGGGCAAGTTGCAACTACCAGCGTCTACCTAATCTGAACTGAACCAATAAAATTGGAAATGAATAAAAAGTACCCCCAGTCGTAGAATAAAAAAACTACGATTGGGGGCATTTTTAGACCACACTAACTAATGCGAAGGTCCTAGCGCCTTGCTTCTGTCTTTATCCTTCACACTCTTTTATATACAAATAAAAAGTAGTTCCTGAATCACTTGTCGTGAAGTCAATCGTAGCATCATGCCTTTTTGCAATACTATAACACGTTGCAAGACCAAGACCAGTTCCTTTTTCCTTTGTAGTAAGAAATGGAGTTCCTAGTTTGGATCGTATCTCCTCTGGAATTCCAGATCCCTCATCTTGTACGGCAAATACGATCTTATCATTATTTTTATAAATCCGAATTGTTAGAGTCCCTCCTGATTGCATTGATTCAAAGGCATTACGTACCAGATTCAATATTAACTGACGTATTTCTCTTGGATCTAACAAAGCCATTGGAATTTTTTGCAGCTGCGTTTTTACATTTTGCCCTAAAAGGTGGGCATCCGATTCAATCAAAGGTAATATTGCTTTAATAAGTTCTACCAAATTGATGGGTGTGCGCACAACGATTTTATTGTTGGCCAAAGATAAAAACTCTGAAATAATTTGATTGGCCCGATCTAATTCTTCAATCATCAGATCAAACTGCTCACTAAAGTCAAGGAGCCTATCCTTGACCTTAAGCATTTGCAAATACCCGCGAACCGTGGTCATAGGATTTCTGATTTCGTGTGATATACCGGCTGCCATTTCCCCTACTAAGTGTAGTTGCTCGAGTCGAGCCATTTCCCGCTGAATTCTTTTTTGTTCATCGATATTACGAAAATAAACGGTTAATCCTCCATCCGATAACGGATAGATATTCACACTCATCCACTGCTGTCCGAACTGCGAAAAAATTTCAAAGTGCACAGGAGTTCTTGTCTTTTTAACTTTCGTTATATTCTTAAAGAACATCGGGGTTTTGGGGACAATATCCCATATGTATTTTCCGATCAGCTGCTGCGCTAAATTTAGAGATGCGTATCTGGCAGCATATTCCATAGCTACTCGATTTGCATATGAAAAATGCCATTCATTATCTAATGAAAAAAATCCATCCAAGGCTTGAGCTGCATGACTAATAATCTCTTGATTTAGCAGACTGATCCCCATTGCAATCACACCAGTGATCTTTCCATCTTCATCCTTTATCGGGAGAGAATTTGACTTAAAAGCTACCCCATATGCTTCCTTCTCCACATTACTGCTGGAAGCCTGCCCTGTTTCTAGCACTTTCCTAAACCCTGCGCTCTGCGGGATAGGCGCTCCTAGCGGAAGTTTTATATCAATCTCTTTGCCAGGCAAATAGTAAATAAATTTTTCCTGGTCAGTAATACCAAACATAATATCCAATGGAAGAAGTTCTTGAATAATTGGCAAGGTAATTTTTAGAGCTGCCAATAATTCACTGGTTTTGCTCTTTGCTATGTTCACAGAACAACCAACTCCTCAATACCGATATATGGCTGACATGCAAGGACCTTCTAACTTACTAGACATAATGGTCCCACTTCCGATTGGTGTAACCCATTTAGTAACGTAGAAATAAATAGATCTTACAATAACTACTTTTCTTTCTTAATTTCCCATTAATATACAAAATTCCTGCAAGTTCTCTTTAGAGTTCTTACAGGAATTTATTATTTTCTATAAATCGTCAACACTTTGCCACGAACCAGTTAAACACTCTTTATTCACCGTCCATAGCCTGACACATAATTTTCACTATTTCTCATTTGAAGCAGCAAACGCTTCACTGGCAGTACACGTAAGATGAGCAGGCAGATCATCAACTCCGGTAAAAGATAGGTGGCATTAAACACCAAGGAATACCAATAGGGAGATGTTCCAGGCGGCGCATAGCTGGCAAAGAAAACTACCCCAGATATAAAATGACAAATAAATCGACCACAACTGCCGACAATGGCTCCCAACAGCATTCGATCTTTAAAATAGCCTGCCAGACCAAGTGCCATATATGGCAGGGGATAATCAAAAAGGACTTGAACAGGATGCAGGATATAAGGATCTTGGAGTAAATTAAGCAGACCATAGGTAAATCCCGCCAGATACCCGACAACCGGTCCATAGCGAAAGGCGATCAGTAAAAGAGGGATCATTGCTCCTAAGGTTACACTGCCCCCCTGGGGCATGTGGTACAAGCGGAAAGTATGCAAAATGACAGTCAATGCAAGCATTAAACTAATATGAATCATCATCGGCGTATTTAGTTTTACTTTTTTTATGTATGCAAAAGCTAGAATCAATGCCACCATAGCTACTAGGGCAAAAACACTGGTCGGCTGTTCAAATATCATTGCTATATTTTTACTAAAAGCTGCTTCCATAACACTCATCTCCATTCCAGCATAAATAGATCCCCAGCAAACCTGTTCCTATCGAAACGCGAATTTCGCTGTTCGTTTCATTGGGGCGATTACTGACAGCATAAGGCAGGGCATCACGCAATGTAACATTGGCTAAGGGCCAGTGAACACCCTCAATCGATACATCCGTACATTCCGTAGATAACGGGAGTAAAGAAACTACTTCTGGAGGCGCAGCCGTTTCTATACATACAGAATCCTTACCTTTTAACAAGATCAGTACCTCTTTTTCATCTGCAGCGCAACAACCCCGTATCCCAAAATCTTCACAACCCATTAATGAATGGATATTACTAAAGGTATGATCGAAGCGGCCTCCCCATACGCCAGTTATAGTGACTGCTGCATGTCCATGAACCACTCCCACCCTTTGTAATGCCAGTTGTAAATCCGTCAAGTTCTTTTCTGCCGGATAGACCTCCACAGGGATTCCCAAGCTCTCCCCCCAAGCCCATCCCTGGGATGTGGCACTATCACCATCACCAATGAGCCGCTCGGGAATAATGTGATTCGCGTAACAACTATCAATACCGCTATCTACGCACCAAACAGGAAACTGGTCAGCGGCCTGAATCAACCAGTCAGATGCTGGTTTCCTTCCCCCGGCGACAAGTAACACTTGTGTATCCGGCAGTTCTTTTTCAAAGGAACATCGTAATTGTGGCAATACCAAAAGGTTCTTCATTCCATCAATCTCCTGAATCTTTATCCATTACATCTTTGAAAGCAATCTTATCATATGACTTATATTATATATTCTTTATTCAAAAAAATCATCTATATAGTAAGCCCCCGCAATATATACCCTATCGAGGATATTGCGGGGGCTTTATTATCGCTAGCAGGAAAATGCACTATTTTACTTGTACTGCCTCTTTAATCATTCTCCTTAGCAAATGAATCCGCGGCTCTACAGACTCGATAAGCATATACTCGTGAGTACCATGAGCATTGCCGCCGACTGGTCCTAATCCATCAATAGTCGGCACACCTAAGGCTGCTGAAAAATTTCCATCCGAACCGCCGCCCGTCTTAGCCCAATGAACCGTCATATCTAACTCTTTGCCAATGGTTTCTGCCAATCTGCAAATCTTTTGGGTTTCTTCCGTAGGGTTCAACGGTGGCCGAGTCATACCGCCAGAGACTCCGATCTTAACACCAGATGTTTTTGCATGTGCCAGTAATGAATCAATTTTTTGCTTTATGATATGTACCTGACTCATATCAGCAACCCTAAAATCCAATTCTGCTTTAGCGTAGTCGGCTACCACATTCGCGGTTGTACCACCTACAACTGTGCCTACATTGAGTGTAAGGCCGGAAGAAAAATCAGTCAGGCCATGAAGAGCAACAATCCAGTGCCCTAGTTCCAAAATGGCACTTATACCATTTTGTGGGGCAACACCAGCGTGAGCCGCTACACCATGAAACTCAAAAGTATATCGCCCAAGCCCTTTTCGCGTCAAGACTAAATCACCATTTTCTCTCGCAGCTTCCAAAACAAATACATAGCGACTTTTACCAGCTGCCTTCTCTAACCAAGGACGAACCCGCCTTGATCCCATTTCCTCTTCGCTATTGAGTAGTAAACATATCGAAAGTTCTTGGTCTTTCAGCCCATCTAAAGCATAATAGGCAGATAACAAGCCGGATTTCATATCGATGACACCGGGACCATATGCTTTTCCATCTTTTATTGTAAAAGGTCTTTCCTTAACCGTCCCCGCTGGAAATACCGTATCCATGTGTCCTAAAAGTAAAATATCAAAGCGGTCTGTATCACGATTGGTAATTTCAATGCAAGGAGCAATCTCAGGCGCGATGTCATATTTTTTTATATTCCATCCTGCAGCTTTAAATTTCTCTGAAAAATACTCCCCGATTTGCGCAACACCTTCTAGACTCTTTGAACCGCTGTCTATATTCACAAGATACTCTAGCTCTTTTAAATACCGTTCCAAATCAAACTGTTCCATTTTTTGTCCCTACCTTCAATTCAGTATACGTTCTACCTTCTGCTTGATTCGTTACCCAAATAGAATATAAGTCATAATCTGGGTGGTAAGCAATCCCACTGCCATAGGAATAGCAGTTCGCTTGACTACTTCAAAAGGTGATGCTCCCGAAATACCGCATACCGCTACAATTACCGCTGTAATGGGTGATATGCCGCGAGCCAGGCTGGAAGTAAGCTGCATGGGCAAAAGCAGATTCACAGCATCAAAGCCTAATTTCTTCGCAACTTGGGGTGCAAAAGCTGAAAAAGCAAAGAAAGGGGCATTACCCGATCCCATAACAATGCAGCTAACAGCAATAATCCCACTCATAACCAAGACCATGACTGTTTTGCCAGAACCTGTTGACTGTGTGACATTGATTAGCGTATCAATAGCACCCAAGGCTGTGAGTCCTTGGGCTAGTGTCTCACCAGCAACAATTAATGTAATAACCGTAGCAAACTGACTTCCCATTCCATCAAAAAAAGTTTGAATACTTGCAAAAACTTTCTTTACATTCCGAGTCGTGAGAGCTTCACAAACCATAGAAATAAATAAACTGACAAACATACAAGGGATAATATCTAAGTGTATTCCTCGAAACTTAAAGAAGCCAAATGCTAAAATTAATATCATTGGGAAAATTGGCAAAAATACATACCACAACGGACGAAGAGGCTCTGCATCACTTTTATGATCTGTTTTTTCCTCTTCCCGGGGTACCCCTGCAGCCAATCCACCTTCATGTTTCTTATCAAACCAACGCTGTACAAAATAATGAGTTACTGCAATGGCCAATATAACAACTACAGCCACTGGAAGCTGATACGTGACGAAATAATCTACGGTTTGCAGTCCAGCCGTTTTTGCTGCCAGTACTGTATTGCCTGAGCTAGGGCCCAGGTCAATGGCAGAAGTGGTTCCAATTACAGCAGTAGCACCATTCCGACTGATCCCAAGGCTAATAAGAATCGGATACATCGTTACCATTAGCAATACCCCTAAACCTGAAGCGCTGGCAATAAAAAGGTGTAAACATTGACCAATAATAAAGCCAAGGGCCATTACGATATAAGGTGACCGCAGCGCCTGCAGAGGCTTGATGCAAATATGAACAAGCACTCTGCTGGCACCAATTTTGTCCATGTAGCGGGCAAAACCAGTAACGACCATAATTAACATACCGATCTCTGCAGCTCGCTTCGATGCAAGAACTGCAACAAACTGAAACATGTCAAACCAAGGACTTCCTGTAGAGTTCTTAACAGGCAGAATATCTCCCATTCCTAAAAGGATAGCAACTGACATCATGGCAAAACCGCCTGTTAATAATACGGTTTGGGCCTTATATTTTTTAAAAATAGCATAGCCGCAGATACATAAAAAGAATAGTGCGATCATTAATCCTAACACTGGTACATCCTCCTATTAATCATTTATTTTTACAATTTGGCCTTTTCTAGTAAAAATCGCCTCCTTTACTTCACTATTTGCAATCGCAAATGTCGTATGCACTACATTTTATAATATAAATGTTATAATACACTACATTAAGTTGTAATACAATAGACTCAACAAAAAAACACCAGCCGTCTTGTAGACCGCTGGTGTTTTTATTGTTCGATTCATTCTATGCTGCTCTATTCTCTCTCATAAAAAAGCTTACAGTTTTTCTCTAAACATCTCCATGTTTTGTATATTTTCTTTTAATGTTACATATATTTTCTCTTTGCTTCTCTCTAAAATACTCATAGTTAAAATATTACATAATTCCATAGGCACTACATAGGAATTAAAGAAAGTGGAATTATCTATTTTTAATGAAAATACAATGTCGCTGTTCATACTCATCGTAGAAAAGTAACTATCCGTAATGGAGAGTATCTTTGCCGCTTTTTGTTTGGCAAAATCAATGGCTCCAAAGGTAATTTTAGAGTATCTCGGAAAACTGCAAGCAATGAGTAAGTCATTCTCAGTGATCGGTATTATTTTTTCTATACTTGCCACTCCACCTTCACTTAATGCAAGTACCCGAAACCCCATTCTTCTTAAATGCAGAGCTAAAAAATCAATTAGAACACCGGAAGATCCTGCTCCAATTAAATAGATGATATTTGCTTTATAGATTTCATCAACAGCTTGATTTATTTTATCCATATCCAAATTCACTAAAAATTCTTCAAGATTTTTTAAATCTTTTTTGCCAACTTGTGAAATCAAATCGTTCTCATTCTGAAGATCATCAACGCTTTGTGAAAGCCTTTTATGAGGAGGATCAAAGTTCTTAATCCCCTCTCTGATTTGTTTTCTCAACTCTGCAAAACCACTATAACCAATGGAACGAGCAAATCTTATAATCGTAGCATCACTGACTCCTACTTTTTCACCTAATTCAATTGCCGACATAAACGCAACCTCTTTATAATTGTCTAGAACATACTGTCCGATATTCTTTTGACTTCCTGTTAATTTATTATAATTTTCTTTTAAGTCTAGAAATACATTGTTTTTATTCATATTATCTCTCATTTATTTATTTTATTTCTATTATATCATAAGAGAGATATTTGGGAATGTTCTTACATTATCCACATAATGCTGTCATACCTCTGATACAGAAAAAACAGTTCCTAGATAATCTGAACGGCGGACTACTACTTTTCATAAGACTTTATAAGGATAGGCATCCTCAACATATTTAAATAATAATAACACTTTGCACGCCTAAAAAATAAATCATTTGAACCACAAAAAAGCGTAGACTGTAAAGAATAAAGAATAGGTAGTTCATTACTTTTTTATTTATTTCTTTTCATAACATACGGCTGCTCCAGTTTCCAATACACCTGCGATGTATTTGGATACTTCCATATGGACTGGATGAACCAGATACGCATCAAAATCTTCCATAGATGCAAATTGAGTAATCAATATGATGTCATAAGACGATGCTCCATGGCGAATATCTATTTCTACTTTCAAATCATGAAGATATTCGATTTTCCCTTGCATGCTCAGCAATACATCTCTAGCCTTCCCGATGCTTTCACGGTCTCTGTCTTTTAGTTTAAGAAGTAGATTGTTTATAATCATTTTCTTTTCTCCTTTTTGAGTAGTCAGATGAGAAGCTGCCCTCTATCAGACTGATTGCCTTTCTAGGACGATTCATGGTCAGCGAGCCGGATGCTCAACATATTAATTAGTATTCTCTCCTTATTATTTTAATATTTCCTGGGCAGAACTTGAATTAGGTTCAGATCATTTTATCTCCCCCCATGTCTTTTCCTTAATTATAAAGAAGTAACGAGACAACTATATGTCATATTAGAATTCAGATGTTATAAATAAAATGCAGTACTTTTCTTTATTTCCTTTGTATCCATTAGTGACAGTACTCAGTGCCTAGTATTGTGTCTCTATTAAGGCTCAGACTAAATGTTCCCCTCAAAATAAATCCCAGTCGGTTTTATGTCCGGCGTTGTGGGGCAATTCTTCAAAGAATTCGGGCTGACCATTGCTTTTGCTGTCCTGGTTTCCCTATTCATCGCTTTTACGCTGACGCCAATGATGGCCGCCTTATATTTACCCGTGGGACAGCACGCAACAGGCAGGCTAGGTCGCTGGTGGACGACTTGGAATACTCTATTTGAAAAAATGGCAACTTCCTACGCTTCTATATTGCACAACTTATTGCAATTTCATCGCAAAAAAACATTAGGTATCTCCGCAGCACTGTTTCTGCTCAGCATGCTGCTGCTCCCCTATCTGGGCTCATCTTTTATCCCGGATACCGACCAGGCTCAATTCACAGTCAAGGGTTTAGGAATCAATGTCACAAACAGATTTTGTTCACCGGCAGCGGTGGTACTGAATACATGCTGTACCTCGGGAAGTTGCTGCAGGGTCTCCACCAGATAGAGTGTTGATTGATCCAGACAATGATGGCATGGGCCATCGGGGCCCGGGCTTCAGCACCTGGTCCGATGGATAGGGCAATTGGGAGCATGCCGAAGATCATTGCAATGCTGGTCATAAGAATAGGGCGCAGACGGATGCGGGCCGCGTCCACTAGAGCGTCATTGCAGGAAGTGCCTTCCTGCATGCGTTGCTTGGCGAAATCAATCAGGAGAATCGCATTCTTGGTAACCAGTCCCATTAACATCATAATTCCGATGAGTGAGATTAGGCTCAATTCACTACCTGCTAGAAATAATCCGGCCAGAGCCCCTATGACAGCCAAGGGCAGGGCGAGCATGATGGCGAAGGGTTCGCTGTAACTTTCAAATTGGGCCGCCAGAACCATGAAGATAAAGGCTGCCGCTAACACCAGCGCAATGGTCATGCTGGAAAAAGAATCATCCATATCCTCCGTTTGACCGGCGCCGCCTACTTGATAGCCTGACGGCAGTGGGATTTCTTTCATAGTACTCGTGGTGTATTCTCTCATCCACAGTTGGAGAAAACACCACAACAATACAGTAATAAAACAAAGTATAAGTTAAGAACGTTCTATCAGGTGGTATCATTGCATAGATACTTTGCAGCGGTCACCCCGTCAGTTTATTTCGTCTCTCTTATCATGAGACCTCCGTCACTAGGTTCTATTTTACCTAGTAATGGAGGTCTATCTATTATTTTCAGATGTCACATCTAAATGATTTACATTTGCCAGCCTTGTTTTTACCTGAATTTAACAGTTCAATAACATTTAGCAATAAGGAATTTGCTATAATGAATGAATATGAGTCTAGAAAATAATCATAGTGGGAGGAAAACACATTGAACAAAAATATGACTTCAATGATTACAGCTTTGGTTCTGGGGTGCTCTATCTTATTGGGCGGTGTTGCCGCCGCAGCTGATGCCAAAGTCACTCAATATGTAGTATCCATTCCTCAGCAATTCTATGTGAAGTATCAAGGAAATCATCAACAAAATTTCCCCAATGGCTTTAAAACAGGTTTCGGTTCCGGCATTGCTCTCAAATCCGTTGGAAAAGACGGCTCTGCAGAATTTTACATGATTTCTGACCGTGGCCCTAATGCCGATGGTCCCCTCGTAAAGAACCAAAAAGGCACATTTAGCGGAAAGTTTTTCCCGTCTCCTGCTTTTCAACCCACGATTGCGGTAGGAGTACTAAAAGCCGGCAATGTTACTGTCCGTGAAACCATTGGACTAAAAAATGCCCAAGGAAAGCCATTGACTGGTCTTCCGATTACCCCTGGCTTTGTTGGTTCATCCTATGAGGTCGCTTTAGGGGAAAATTTGAATGACCTTGGCTATGATGATAATGGACTGGACCCCGAAGGAATTGCCGTAGATACTAAGGGAAACTTCTGGGTTTGCGACGAATATGGTCCATTTATTATTCAATTTGACAAAACAGGCAAATTGCTACGAAAATATGCTCCTGGCAGCGGTTTGCCAGAGATCCTAAAATACCGAATTCCTAACCGTGGTTTTGAAGGGCTAACCGTTGCCCCCAATGGAAAAATCTATGCAGCGGTACAAAGCGTATTGAATGTCAATGAAAAAACGGATAAAACAGCTCAATTTACTCGAATTGTACAGCTTAATCCGTCTACTGGCGAAACCAAAATGTATGCCTACCCGATTGACGTAGATGCATACAAGTCTTCTAAGGGTGCCAAAATCGGCGATATTTTTGCCGTCTCTGACACCAAATTGCTGCTAATTGAACAAGGATCTGATAAAGACAAACAAATGCGTAATCGCATTTACCTAGTTGACTTAGCCAATGCAACGGACATTTCCAACCGCACTCTTAACGGAAAAGCGCTTGAGTATGCTACCGACAAAGAGCAATTGACTGGTGTTACTTTAGCTTCCAAGACCTTACTATTTGATTTGAAGGCAAATGGCTGGAATGTAGAAAAAGCAGAAGGATTAACCCTGCTGCCGGATAAAAAGACAATTGTTGTTGTAAATGACAACGATTTTGGAATGATGCTAAGCCTTCAGGACAGCAAACATAAAAATAGTGAAATTGGCGACTATACCTTAACTAGTGATGGTACGTTGAAAATCAAAGATAAAGTTGCGAATCCGGTACTAGCTATTGTGCCAAACTCGGAAGTGGAACGAAATATGTATCTGTGGACCATTGAATTGCCTGAAGCATTGCAGTAACAATTCCATGCAAAACAACCTCCCTACTCTGGGAGGTTGTTTTGCAATACTGATCCGTAAAAAATTATCAATTCGAGGTTTGTTAAAATAACGTCATAATCTTCCATATCGATCATCAAAACGCACAATATCATCTTCCCCCAGATAGCTCCCGTTCTGTACTTCGATAATCTGAAGGGGCAGCCTTCCGGGATTTTCGAGCCGGTGGTTGGTGGTTTGCGGCACGAAAACACTCTCATTTTCATGTACCATTTGTTCTGCAACACCGATAGTGACCTTTGCCGTACCGCCAATAACAATCCAATGCTCACTACGATGATAATGCATTTGCAGACTTAAGATTTCACCAGGATTCACAACAATCTTTTTCATTTTATACCCTGGACCAGAACCAAGTACGGTATAGAAGCCCCAGGGTCGATAAACGGTTGTATGCTGGTCCGCCTCAATCCTGCCCTTCTCCTTTAGTTCACAAACAAGATCCTTAACCTTTTGGGATTCGCCTTTTTTAGCAACAACAATAACATCGTCTGTCTCAACTACCAAAATATCCTCAAGACCGATGCCGGCAATAAGACGACTATGTCCCAGTATCAGGGTATTTGAGCATTCAATCGGAATGCAATCCCCTTTTACTGCATTGCCATCCAAATCCTTATCGAGCACGTCATAGATTGCATCCCATGAACCGATATCATTCCATTCCGCCGTAATCGGCAGCATCACCATCTTTTGGGATTTCTCAGCAATTGCATAGTCAATAGAGATATTGGGCATTAGGGTAAAATTCTTTTTCATCCCGTCCAAACCACTTTGGACCAGCTCGTAAATATCGGACTGATACGCTGCTAGTTCCTCCATAAAACACTGAATCGTAAACGCAAACATACCTGAGTTCCAGTAGTAGTTGCCAGCAGCCAGATATTCTTCTGCTGTTTTTAGATCCGGCTTTTCCCGAAAGGATTGAACGACAAAACCACCGCTAAAAGGTGTACCTGCCTGCAAATAGCCATAACCGGTTTCCGGATGATTGGGCCGTATACCAAGAGTCACAATCTTGTCCATGTTCGCTAATCCAATGGCCTGACGAACATTTGCTGCAAACGTCTCTATTGGGCGAATAATGTGATCAGAGGGTGTTACATACAGTATTTCATCGGGCTGGCAGCCCAAATGTTCGAGACAGTATTGCGCCGCGAATGCAACTGCCGGCGCCGTATTTCGTGCCATCGGCTCCAGCAGAATATGAGCTCCCTGAGCCTTAGCCAGAATGAGTTCTGTCCGGACATGATGAACATATTCCTGATTGGTCACCACTACCATGTCAGAAGGTTTGACCATGGGCAAAAATCGGGTTATGGTCTGGGCAAGCAGCGACTCTTCCCCATTGAGTTTTAAAAATTGTTTAGGAAACAGGGTACGGGAAAGAGGAAATAAGCGACTACCTCCGCCACCGGCGAGAATAATGACTTTCATAGGATCATCACATTCCTTTTTATACTGATTCACTGAATGATTGCCAATCCTTTATTTGCGATTGGCTTGACGCCATGAAGGCAAAATAAGTTTCCCCATTTTTCTCCAATTTTGCTGTGGGGATGCATCTTCTGCATTTTGGAGAAATTGGTCATGAATCCCCAATGGTGCTGATGCTGCATGCTCCAATGCCAGATTAGCGATTGCATAACCAACAATACTTTCGGCACCTTGATTGCGGTTTAGCCCATCAACCATAATACCATCATAACAACCACCAGTTTCAGCATCAATCAGACTTTCTTGGCGGGAGTTCTCGCCCAAATACCAGGCAAAACTCCTCTTTGCCAACTCTAGCATGGATTCATCGCCAGTGACCTCATAGGCAGCCAAGTGAGCCAGCGTGGACATGGATGCCTCGACAGGCTGTTGATCAAATAATGCAGGCTCACCGCCCCGAATCCACCATCCTTTACAACCTACGGGTCGGAAAAATCCATCTCGGAAGGCATCATTATCAAGAAACTCTATACTTTTGCGTGCGATGGAGAGAAACCGTTCTTGTCCTGTTTTGTGGAAAGCCACGAACATAGCCCAAGGCAGTACTGCATTATCGTAAGTAAGGCTGTTTTCAAACCAGTACCAGTTCTTTTCGCCTGCACACCATTCAAAGGAGCGAGCAATGGAATCAGCGAATGTAAGGATAAGGTTATCACTCTTAGCCCCATTGATAAAGCCAAGACCAATGATTGTATATGCCTGCCCTCGTAGATGCTTTAGAGAAGAGATCTGTGGTAATGCGCGGCTGACAGCACTGGTACATGCCTCCTTAACCCCGCAGGGCATCACAGACGAAGCCAATGTATACCCTAAAGCCCAGAGACAACGTCCAAAACATTCTTCTGATCCTTGAGTTTCGGTAAATTGTCGATTATAGGTCATGAAGTTTCGAAAATGACCGTTTTCATTCTGGGCATACAAGATGAATGCTAAGTAACGGTAGATTAATTCAAGGTATTCCGACTTTCTTTTATTTTCATAGAGCATTACTGCCATAATTAATGCCCGAGCATTGTCATCAGTTGTATAACCCTTATCCAAATCAGGAACATTGTAGCGTGTATGCTGAAACATACCTGTGTCATCGGTCATCCTAAAAATGTGTGCATCGTCAAGAACATTGCCGAATTGGGTCATTATATTGCCCTCATTCCATTACGCTCAATTACAGTAAGGTGGGATTGAGCTTTGAGTTTTAGCGGACGAGCTGATCCAATGATATTCATGCATAATTCAGCATATTGATCCGCAACAGTAGACCATTTCATTGTTCGGCCAACTGCCAGCGTCTTCATTTCCATTTCTTTTTTCTCAGTTGGACTGCCAAGCACGGTTCGAATACATGATGCCATTGATTCAGAATCTTTAAATTTACTAAGCATACCACGACCGTCACCTAGCATTTCCTCGGCATAGCGATATGGAGTCGATACAATTACCCGTCCACACCCCATAGCATATGCCAATGTTCCGCTGACTGCCTGTTCTTTAGACAAATAGGGTGTCAGATACATATCAGACATATGAAGATAGGTAATCACTTCTTCTTTTGTCAGGTACTTATCAATAAATCGAATGTTATTCTGTACCCCAAGGCTTTGTGCCAAATCCATCAGACTCTGCCTGTATGTTTCGCCCATGCTTTCTTTGACGCATGGATGGGTCTTACCAAGAATCAGATACATCAGATTTTCATAATCCGGGACGACCTTCGCCACCGCTTCAATTCCATATTCCAAACCTTTGGCTGGACTAATGAGTCCGAAGCTGCTGATGATTTCCTTATTTCGCAAACCGTAATCCATTTTTAATTTTTCCCTTGACTCGACCTGCATATTAGGAACTCCGTGAGGTATAAACAAAAGTTTCTCTGACTCAATACCGTAGGTTCCAGCCAATATGGGCATAGAACTTTTCGCCATCGTTACTACCTTTGCGCTAAGCCTTCCTAGATCTCTGAGAACAGTTCGTTGTTTCGGCGACGGTTCTAACAACACAGTGTGTGTCGTAATAATGAAAGGAATTTTAAGCCCCTTTGCTAAAGCAATGATGTATTCGCCGCATTCGCCACCAAAAATCCCATATTCATGTTCAATAACTAAAAGATCCAAATTATCATTGGCCCATGATGCTGTCATCATATAGCTTGTACGATCGTGCTGGCTCAATCTATATTTTATCTGGGAATTCTCACACTCTTTCTTATCCACCACTGCAATGACACTTGGACGTATGAGTCCCATTTTAGCAATTTCATTTACTAAATCTTCTGTAAATGTGGCTAAGCCACATTCTCGAGGAGGGTACGTACTTAAAAAACCGATATTTTTTATTCTATTTTCCCTAACCATTTTTTAGTCTCCTTCTTTTTCAGCTGTCTTTTTATAGGTTCTCAGCTGCATCTTATCGATTAGCACTGGTTAGAATTATTAATTCTCCACAACTTGGATTGTACCAAACTTCAACAAGGCGACCATTCTACTTACTCATGTTAGCAAGAAGGTCATCACCAGCAAATTGAAACACCTTTAGATGTCTTCTAGATCCACTGTTGATGACCCGTATCAGTCATTACATTTTTCTATTTTTATAGCTTAGTCCTTTATGAATCCCCCAATGGCCTTTTCTGAGAGATTCAACATCAATCCATAGTTTCTGCGGGATTGGCTGACACGTTGTATACCAATCCTTTGCACCTTGTACTAGTTTTTGCGGCGGTGCGTTCTTACCAAAATGTGATATGTTAAGAAGTGACACGCTGATTCTGATCGTAGCATTATTTCCCCCAGACCATTCCTGGGCCTCTAGTTCTTTGTTCTTAGTTAGCCATACAACTCCTCCACCTGATTGGTTAAGGCAGCCGTGCTCCAATATTTGTTCCAAATTCTCCTCTGTCGTAAAGTGATATAGTTTCATATTTCACCCGTGAAAATTAGTAATTTTTTTATAAAATTCATTTATTCTCTTCCTTTCTTCAAGACTCATGGTCACATGTTATAGTCTTTTTTTATTTTCAGCTTAGGTATCTAATGAAGAGTAGCGTCTGATTTAAGCATCGATTCTGACTAATAAAGCGCTTCATCTAAGGGTTCTGGACACTTTTTAACATATTCCAGCAAATCCCCTACTCTGGCAGTAGCCAAGGCAATACAAGAATCGGCCCCTCCATAGTACATTTTAAGCAATCCAGTCTTATCGTCTAACACCCAGCCGCTTGGAAAAACGACATCATCAACGTCTCCCTCCCGTTCATACCCTTCCCTTGGACCAAAGACCCATTCATCAGTGCGGTGCAATACCTTTGCCGGATTATCCAGATCCAGTAATGCCAGGCCGATTCGGTAAATCGAACCAGAAGCGGTTTGGCGCACTCCGTGATACACGAGTATCCAGCCTTCAGCAGTCTCGATGGGTGGCGCTGCAAGACCAATTTTTCCACCATCCCACCAGCCACCTCGACGGGCGTGCATTACCACCTGGCGGTCTCCCCAATGGGTAAAGTTACTACCAGAATATGATAACCAAATGTGAGAACCTGGTACATAATTAGTAGTAATTGGCCGATGAATCAGGACCCATTTTCCCTGTATTCGACGAGGAAAAAGTGCAGCATCTTTGTCTTCCGGCGGCATGAGCGGTCCGATCCGCTCAAACGTGATAAAGTCATTTGTCAGTGCCATCGCTACAAGCGGTCCACGACGAGAGTAAGCAGTATAGGTTACCGCCCACTTATTTAGTTCAGTAAGCCAAGTAATCCTAGGATCTTCAATTCCCCACCGTTCTTCCGGATAGTTTAGCGGATCTGATTCCAGCGTTGGCACTCTGTCAATCTGCCAATTGCTGACTCCATCATCACTAATCGCCTTAGTCAGGTGGGAAAAACCTCGCCTATCCTCTACACGAGCCAGCAACAATACTTTACCGTGAAACATAGTAGCTGCTGGATTGAATACTGAATGTGCAGGATAGGGCCAGTCTTTCGCTGTCAAAATCGGATTCTTTGGATGCCGCTTAAACAGTTCAATAAATGTATGATTATCGTTTTTCAACTGAGTGTCAAACCTATTTTTATCCATAAAAAAAGCCCCCTACGTTTGGATATTCGGCGCGTTGCCGGCAAGTGTGATATCTCACACCCAGTCTGTATATCCCGTGGCGGTTAAAGCACAATATGGTATTGTTACTAATCGTCAGACAGTAGGTTCAAACGATTTATATTTTATTATACTACAAATAATCATTTCCGTCAAATAATCGTTTTTCCTGAATAAACAATCATCCATTTCTATTGAACATTTTTTAACATTATTCTGATTTATAGCAGGACATATGCATAAATTAATCCTCTATTTGTAATGCCCAAGAGCTTTTCATTCCTTATTATATCCTGGCAGACATACCAAGATGATATTTCGATTTTAATAGGATTCCTTATTAACTATGATTTTTTTAATATTTCTTTGTAAACCTCAATATATTGTTTTACCATTTGCTCCTGTGTAAATTTACATTCAACCGTTTTGCGGCAGACTTCCCGTGAAATATTTCTGACATCCTTAATTTTCTCAGCCATTTCCTCCACATCAGACACAATAAACCCATTCATGCCATCCTGAATAATTTCAGGCATCGAACCTTTATTAAATGCAAGGACAGGTGTTCCGCATGCCATTGATTCCACAATACTAAGACCAAAAGGTTCATTAAAATTAATAGGATGTAACAATGCATATGCATTACCCAGAACTCTATTTCTTTCTGCAGGACCTACGGAGCCAATATAACATACATCGTCATTAAGATATGGCTCTACGTCATTTTCATAATAGGACTTATCCTGTATAATACCAGCAATAATCAGCTTCATTTTTGCTCTTTTAGCAACTTGTATTGCCTCCCAAGTTCCCTTGTCCTTATGTATTCTTCCAAAGTAAACTAAATAATTGCCCTGTTGTTTGTTTAATGTAAATTTTTCTATATCAATACCATGGTACACAGTCCTTATATAATCAAGATCCTCATGCCGGTCCGCATTACTAATAGAAACATAGTGTGTTTTTTTGTTATATTTTTTATACACAGGCAAAATTTTAGGCGAGGAAAATCCATGTATCGTTGTTATAACAGGTGTTTTTATAAGACTGCTATAGGTCAGAGGCAAAAAATCATAATTGTTATGTATGATGTCAAATTCATCTGCCTGCTCCATGATTTCGGATATATGCAAGGATTCCCAAACTTTAGCATCCAGTTCTTTGTCTTCTTCATAGGGCGCTTTGCACACACTACGAAGCTTCGCACTGGTTAATGAATCACCAGTAGCATAGAGTGTTACATCAATCCCCTCTTTCACAAGTCCCTCTGCCAATAACGAAACGACTCTCTCCCAAGGACCATAATGCCTAGGCGGCGTCCTCCATGCAATTGGTGAAATGATTGCAACTTTCATATTAAAAATCCCCCCTCCATAAATTCCCCTCAAAAACCACTCTACTTATTCATACTTACTATTATGAACTTCGGCAGGGACAAGGGTGAAGCCTCTATTCCCCAAGCATCCAAAAGCTTTTATTTTACCAGAGCCGCTTTACTATGAAATATCTCCCTAATGATGAGAATAAAATTTTAGATTTTTCTCATGATAGTGATTGACAAAACCCCAAAATAGGATTATGTTAAAATTTACATATACTATTGATTCAAAAGGAGAATTGTATGCACTTTATAACATATGAATTGAATGGTCAAGAAGAAATCGGCTTATTGACAGCAGACCAGAAACAGATCATTCCTCTGCTGGCCGCCGAGCATCATTTTTATGGTGAAACCATATTGCCAACTACGATACTCTCTCTTATTCAACAAGGTGAATTAGCTTTACAGCGAGTCAAGTCGATCGTGAAATCAGTGGAGGCACAAAGCGATCTTCCATTTCTGCTGTCACCGGACAACATCCGGATTGTGGCACCAATCCCTCGTCCTGCCAAAAATATTTTCTGCATTGGCAAAAACTATGCCGAACACGCTATGGAGGGTGACAAAAGCGCCGACCCGAGTGTGGCCATCCCTAAATATCCAGTTATCTTTACCAAGGCTCCCACCACGGTAATTGGTCCTGGCGACATCATTAACAGCCATAGCCAAGTTACAAGTGCTCTGGACTACGAGGTAGAACTGGCTGTAATCATTGGGAAGAAGGCTTCCTATGTTAACAAAGAAGAGGCAATGGACTATGTATTTGGCTATACCATTCTTAATGATGTGACTGCGCGGGATTTACAAAAGCGTCACCAGCAGTGGTTTCGCGGCAAAAGTCTTGATACTACAGCTCCAATGGGTCCATTTCTAGTTCACAAGACCTCTGTTCCTTCGGTCAATGACCTAACAGTAACATTAAAGGTAAACGGTGAGCTAAGACAGCATGCTAACACGAATTCTTTAATCTTTGACATTCCAACACTTATCAGTACGATTTCCGCTGGTATCACTCTTGAACCCGGAGATATTATCTCTACCGGCACCCCCGCCGGCGTTGGAGCCTATTCAACACCTCCTGTATTTTTGAAGCCTGGAGACAAACTGGAACTATCAATTACTGGTCTGGGAACATTAATAAACACCGTAGGCTAGTAGTCCGCCAAGACTAAAGCTATGGGATTTAGGCTTGGTGGACTACTAGTCAATGCCCCTTGGTCAATTACTGACTAAGGGGCATTACATATTCACAGCTGCCTATTCAAATGCTAAAAGATTTCATTCCTCCACAAATTGCACCAATTCCTTATTGAACTTATCCCGCTGGTCATAGAACAATCCGTGACCGCTATATTTAAAGGGTACAAGTTTAGAATTTCTAATTCCTTCATGTTGTGCAATAGCCAATGGAAATAGGCAAACTTTATCATGAATGCCATGAAGAATTAATGTAGGAACGCATATGGTTCCAAGATCGGAAAAGAGCCTTTCTTCATCTAGCCACGAGTTCGCAACTGCAGCAGTAGACCAGCCTGCCGCTTGTAATCCTAATTGAAAGAACCAGTCTGAGAAAGGCTGGGATACAAGCTGAAAGAAAAACATGTCTCCAAAGCCCCTAAGCATTTTGGGACGATCATCCAGTGTATCTTGAATGATTTTATCTACGTCTTCTTTCCTTAAGCCATGCGGAAAATACGGACGTTGAATCAAACTTGGAGCTGCAGCTGCAAAAAGGGCAAGCTTTGCTACCCCATAGCCATTGTGGCGAGCCATGTAGCGAATCGCAATGCCTCCCCCTGTAGAATGTCCTCCAAGTACAAAGTTCTCTAAACCAAGGGCTTCAACTACACATCGAATATCATCTGCTGATTGATCGTAGTCATAGCCTCCCCAAGGCTTATCCGAATTGCCGAACCCTCTAAGATCAATTCCGATACAGCGATAGCCCATTGCTGGGAGCTGGTCAAATTGATATTCAAACATTCTATGATTGGCAGGCCAACCATGTATAAATACAATGGTCTTACAGCTTCCCGGGTTGACATCTTCCACATAAAGATTTACGTTTGGTTCCACTTCAATAAAATATCCCATGCAAATCACTCCATCAAAAGTCTCTACATGGTACTATATTCAACTCGTAAGAAAAAAGCGCAGGATATGTCGCATCTAAAATGGTTAAAAATCCCTTTGCAAAAACCAAACATATGTTCTACAATATAATGAAGATACATAAAGGAGTTAATGCACATGGATGTTTTTGACAAGCTGAAAATTTTGACCGACGCAGCGAAATATGATGTGGCCTGCACCTCCAGCGGAGTGAATAAAAAGGCAGCTGCCGGAGGAATTGGCAGTGCAGCTGCCAGCGGCATCTGCCACAGCTTCTCAGGAGACGGTCGGTGCATCTCACTATTAAAGGTACTGATGACCAACGTATGCGCCTATGATTGTAAATACTGTGTAAACCGTAAGTCAAATGACACTCCTCGCGCGTCTTTCACACCACGGGAATTGGCAGAACTGACCATCAATTTTTATCGACGCAATTATATTGAAGGGCTTTTCTTGAGTTCTGGCGTACTGAAAAATCCTGACTATACCACCGAGCAAATGATTGAGGCACTGCGCATCCTGCGAGAGGAATATCGATTTTTTGGGTACATCCATGCGAAAGCCATTCCTGGAACAGACAGCGGTCTCATTGCTCAGTTGGGCATGCTAACCGATCGCATGAGTGTAAATATTGAACTGCCTTCCCAGAGTAGTCTGCAGCTACTGGCTCCGGATAAGTCAAAGCATTCTATTTTAGCGCCTATGAAATACATTCAAAATCGCATCCAAGAAAATTCCACGGATGTCATAAAATATCACCATGCACCAAAGTTTGTTCCTGCCGGTCAGAGCACTCAAATGATTATCGGTGCTACGCCAGATACTGATTTTCAGATCTTGAATTTAACAGAAGGTCTTTATAAAAAATATAAGTTAAAGCGGGTGTTTTTTTCTGCCTACATGCCTGTAGCCGAAAACGCCCTGCTGCCCACCTTAGATACAACTCCGCCTCTTTGGCGGGAACATAGGCTTTATCAAGCGGATTGGCTGCTTCGATTTTACGGTTTCACGGCAAATGAGCTTCTGGATCAGCATCACCAAAGCTTCAATCCCTATTTAGACCCCAAATGCAACTGGGCACTCCATCATATGGAGTTCTTTCCTATGAATATAAACCGGGCACCCTACAGTGACTTGCTGCGGGTGCCGGGCATTGGCGTAAATAGCGCCAAACGAATTGTAATTGCCCGCCGCTCAGCTACCCTCCAATTTAATGATCTAAAGAAACTAGGAGTTGTACTAAAGCGGGCACAGTATTTTATTACTTGCGGCGGTAAAGTCACAGACGGCTTAAAAATTACCCAGGATAAAGTACTGCAGTCTTTAATGTCAGAGAAAACCTTGGGTATGTATCACCAGAGTTTCCCACTTCAATCACAGACCAAGCAGCTCTCTCTTTTTGAACAACCACCCATGATACCATCTGGATTCCCACAGGAGGATCTTCAAAGATGTTTGACCAATCCAATCTGATTTATCGTTATGACGGAAGCTTTGACGGGCTGCTCTGCTGCGTATTTGAAAGCTATGATAAAAAAGAAATTCCGACAGAAATCATCCTGCCGGATACCTCTCAGACGTTGCTCTTTACCGCTAAAGAAATTAGGACTGACATTCAAAAATCAAGCCGAGTACTGGCTTCCATCCCAGAAAAAATGGGATTCGATGCTCTGAATTTCATACAACGCGCCTTCCTAACCTGCGCTGTTAAAAAGGAGCTGTACATCCTTCTATTCCTGCGTTTGGGGTATCGCCATGGACGATCCATAATGGGTATGTTGACCGATGACACAGTCAATACCCTCTTTAAGGCTGTGAAGCATTTGGATAACGAAAGTCACCTGTTGAAAGGATTTGTACGCTTTTCCATCTTCAGCAATGTTCTAGTTGCCCAAATAGAGCCAAAAAATTACGTACTGCCGCTGATGACCCAGCATTTTAGTGAACGTTATCCAGAAGAGCGTTTTTTAATCTATGATAAAACCCATGGCATGGCACTGGTTTATCAGCCTCACCAGTCAGCCATTATTCCCATTGAGGATCTTGAACTACCTGAACCGGATGAACAAGAACAATCCTACCGGGAACTATGGCAGCTCTTCTACGATACCATCGAAATACAGGGCCGTCATAACCCTAAATGCCGCATGAGCCATATGCCAAAGCGTTACTGGAAGTACATGACGGAATTCGGCGGACCACGAAAGAAATCTCCGCTGAAACTGGAGGATACCGCCAAGTTCCTTATACCATGATCTTGGCCTTCCATGCACCGCTTTTCCAGCGCCATAACATACACATTCCACGCAGCCATTCATCTACAAGCATCAGAGCCCAAATCGCCGGCAGACCAAATCCTAAAATGACTCCCAGATAGTAACCTAGCCCGATGGTAACAGACCACATGGAAAGTATGGCAACGATCACAGGGAAATTGACATCTCCAGCTCCCCGCAAACCATAAATAAAGACAATATTAAACGTTCGTCCCGGCTCTAGAAGAGCATCAATTGCAAAGATCAGGGCACCAAGAGCGATAATCTTTGCATCCGTGGTGAAGATCCCGATGAGATGATACCTAAATAAGAACAACATACCGCCAATGATCCAGGCAGAACCAAAGGCAATCAAAAAATTATGCATTCCAGCTTTCTCTGCTTCTTCAAATTTCCTGGCACCCACTAATTGCCCGATCATAATAATATTGGCTTGCCCAATAGCTAAGGAAAATAGGAAGGCCATTTTAATAATGGACCAGGCATAGGTGCGAGTAATATACGCATCGGCGCCCAAATGGACAATAATGATGGTCATGAGCACCGTCTGACTCATGTTATAAGACATGTTTTCCATTGCAGCCGGAAAGCCAATCTTCAATAATTGTTTCAATTGCGTCTTAGGAAATTGAAGTAAATGACGCAGGATATCAAGCTTAAGCAGCTTAGTAAATAAATATACTAAGGCAGAGCATACTGCGATTCCTTTACTGCAAACAGCCGCAATCCCAACGCCATGAACTCCCATCGCCGGAATTCCTGCCACCCCAAGCCCCAGTACTACGGAACCGATCAAATTTAAAATATTCATAAAAGCGGTAATCGCAAGACACTGCTTTGTTTTCCCAAAGCCTTTCAGTATGGCATCAGCCGACGACAGCATCGCATCAAAAAAAATAAAACCACCTGCCAGGAGCAAGTAGGTATGAGCGTAGGATAATAAATTATCAGCAATTCCCATAAACATCAACATCTTTTTTCCGCCAATGACTAGCACCAAACTGGCTATCCCGCCCAGAATCGCATTAAATAGCAGAGATACAGCAGCCACTTTATCAATTTCTTCCGGTCGTTTGGCCCCTACATTCTGCGCCACTAAAACCGAGGTTCCCATGGAAATGATGGCAAATACCAGAAGAAAATTCCATAGAATTTGAATCGTAGCTTCCACAGCTGCTGCAGCAACACTGTCATACTTACTCAATATAAATACATTTACAAACCCTACCAACGTAATCAGAAATAATTCCAAAAATATCGGCCAGGCAAGTTTAAATAACGATAACTGACTCACAGCCATCCCCCCCATACAACACAAACAGGATTCCAAATACAATTGGTTTATCCTATCAGAAAACTGTGAGATTGTCAAAATTTTATGCCTAAAAACATTGCCAGTCTTAAAAATAAAAGCTTTTGAATCGCGAAGGTGCGAAGAGGTGCAAAGAACACGAAGAGGAGTTGATCGCTGTCATCCTATCTATTTATTCTCTGTTTTGCTCTACGCCCTCTGCGGTTCAATACGACTCCCTTTACTTAGTAACTCTCTTCATAATGATCGTCTCTTGCCCCTTGCCTTCTTTTGATCCATGGGTATATCCTACGACATCAAAATGCTCGCTTAGACGCTTTGCCAATTCCTCATAATTAGTGGCTTTCCCCCGCATGCAGGTAGACAAATGCACCACATCCACGCCATTTTTGATCATCGTCTCAATCTTATGATCGATATCGCCGTCAGCATGAGAAAAAGTTATAAGCTCAATATCGCCCTCGTATCCGGCAAAAGCATCCTTTCTTTGAAAGAAGGCATTAAGGCAACCTTTACCTGTACAACGCTTCATGGTTTCTTCTCTGACTAATATAGCAACTTTCATGGTTCACCTTCATTTTTACATTTTGGAAACGAACTTTTCCATATATATTGAAATAACTATCTATCCTTACCTTTGTTGCAACTGATCTAGAGCACTAGTACCTTGCCAGCCTTAATCCTACCGTTTTAAAGCTGAAAAGATACTAGTGTCTTTTCAAAAACTTCGTAAGTTAGGGCCCCTTCTAATACCTTTTCTGACCCACTAAAGATAGTCGGAACCCATTCCAGCTGTTTGTCCATACATTCTTGATCCGTTTTCAGCAATATTGGAAGATAGTGTTCACTTGCTACTGCCTGCTCAAATGCTACTGTATCCAAGCCAATCTGACGAGCAATACCGATTAGTACCTCTATATCACCGATATTTTTATCTAACACATAGCTGGTTTTATAAACCTCGGCAACCCACTCTTGCACCTTACCATTGTCACGGGCAAATTCCAATCCCTGCAAAGCCAGTCGTGTGTTCGGCACCAATAGCTTATTTCCGGGTACAAGACCAGCTGGTTGACCAAGGGCATTAAGTTTCTCTACTCTTTCACCTAATACAATACCAGGCACGACATCTTGGATCATGCGACCGTCTTTCCGAAGATCAGGATGTATCTCCCAGCCAACCCAGTCATCAGCCAGATCAATCGTCTCTTTTAGCTTTTGAACATATCCCCATACAATGTAGCAGTATGGACAAGAAAAATCGAAAATAATACGTAATGGTAAAGCCGTATCTATCTCCTCCTACTATCGTGTATTGTACTGTCAGCAAACACCCATACATATATAGACGTAAACAGCATAACTATATCTTTCTAGAAAATCTCTGTTTCTATTCTATTTCTCATTTTACATACAAACTCCTGCAAGTTCATTCCTTGCAGGAGTTTGTATTTTCTTATTTAACTGTTTTTCAGCAATTGCAATACTCTCTTAGGCTGCAGTGTTGTTATCTTCGACACAGCCGCAGCATTTGTACCACTTAGGCCTGTTTTCACTTGTTCTACCTCTTCTTTGACCATATGGGAATCTGTTATTGCCGAAGGATTTACCTTCTCATTTAGCACACTCTCTTGACTGTTCAGTTTATTTTTTATTTCCTCAAGTTGCGATTGCTTATCAGTAATATAGGATATGGCCTTATCAAAAGCCGCGCTGGCTGCATCGGAATGATTAACAAGATCTACTTGATCTGTACCAAGAACATGGCTATCCACTTTTAAAGGTGTGTAATTCCCCGTACTACTCTCAATCGTAGCAGCTTTATTTGCTTGATATGGAATTTGATCTTCCCTGCGAGTTGGCCAGATAACGCGGAAGTTTTCCAGCGGTGTCTCGGTCGGATGATTAATATCAGGAATTACCGATTCTGCCGTCTGAACGGGACCGCCATCAACAGTAGATCCTCCTATAGCTCCAGTATCTCCTCCAGCTAGAGAGGCTCTAAATTCACCCGCTACATCAAGATTATGGATAAATGCAGCCCCGTTCCCATTTTTAACATAATCATTAACAAAAGCTTTCACATTAGAATAACGAGAGACATTGTTCAAAGCTTGATCAAGGCTTTCCGTTGGGTTGGACTTTAGATCCGTTAGCAAATCTTTTACGCCGCCGCTATAGCCATCTTCTTTTATTTTCGTATGTAAATAACGTACTGCCATGGATGATGCCGAATAATTTAAACTCGTATTCGCCCAGGAATTATTGGTCCCATCCCCCAAAGCATCTTGGATTGCTGTTGCGCCTTTCATTCCACCACCACTACGCTTTAAATCACCAGCAACCCTTTCATTGGGGCCATGGATAAACTCTGCAGTTCCTTCTTTAAACCAGTTAGGCATCGCTTGAAAGTTCATTGTCCGCCCCATGAGTACATGAACCATCTCATGAGTAACAACGCGATCGTCGTACTGCCCCGGGTCTCTTCCCCCATTGGGCAAAGCAGCCGGAAGTGCGCTCTTAACGGCAATATGCATGGTCTGGTTAATTGCTTTGCCCTCTTTGTCGTAATTGTACATGATCGCAGCAAGATAAGGCACAGAATCTTCATCCAGCACGATTTGTAATTCTGCTCCGTCGCCGACTAACCCATAGCGCTCCTTAATGACATCTTCAGCTACTTCTAACCAATCACTTTTTAAGGCAGTCATAATCTCTTCATTATTCGGATCTGATGAGTAAGTGGTTTTATAGCTGTCAATATCATGATTTATACTATTAATTTCATTTTGAAGCCTTTCCTTTTCAGCTGAGTCTTGAGAATTAGCCGCCTGAGCCGCTAGTTCTTTTCCTCGCTCAAGCATGCCACGAATTTTATCTAAATCTTGATCCGCAGCTTGCAGCAAGGATACACCATTTTGCATATTTTCCAATTTTTGCGCTGGTATATCAGTCTTATTCTTTGTACCTTCAGACATTTCCACCTTGACAGCATCTTCATAATTTGAGGAACTTGTCTCTATATTAGAAACAAGTGATAGCGGCTTCTTCTTTGACACATTATCTTTCTGACTCGCAGCCTTATTCGTTTCCACAATAGCGCTATTAATTCTCATTGGTGCTCACTCCTAACCCCTCGTGAGAAGGTACAACTTTTTCCCATCCTATATTTTATATCGAAAGGATTTCTTTGAACTGTATTTGACTATACACAATAAAATCTATTATATAAAAAATCAATGAACTGCGATGATGCGATGAATACAAAGAATAGAGAATACACATATCTCGACCTGTTCTTCGTACTGCTTCGCGACCTTCACGGTTCATTTTTTTTATAAAGCTATATATTTTTGTTGTTTAAATGATTGTCTAACATTAGGATTTTCCATTAATATTGCTATTTGATTTATTATCTGTTTACAGACATAGAACTTCCTTGTACATAGGGAATACAGGATTCACAAGGCACAGCGGTCTGACATTTTCCACAGCCGTATCTGGGACGATAGCGCGCTAATACGCGACTAAGGTAATCAGAACAAACTGCATTATCCTTGCCTTGCTCATTGATCGCTAAAGGAGGACAGCGCAAGATACAAGCACCGCATTTTGTGCAATGTTCATCAATTGCAGTATACTGCCTCTCAGTAGGATTAATGGGAACGTCTACAATGATACTGCCAATCCTGCCTGCGGAACCATGGGCTGTAATTAATGACCGATTCAGGCTAAAGGTTCCTAAACCAGCTACAAAGGCAACATGTCGTTCTGACCAATTACTGCGGCGATTCACCACACTAAAACGAGAATCCATAACGGGAACAACGGCTCTCATTCCAGAGCCTTCAAAAAACTCTACTAAATATTTACTCAAAGAGTTATTGAATTGCTCTCCTTCATAGCGTCCATACATCCATTCCCGAGCAGCCACCCCTAGTTTTCGATTCGCTTCACGGACTCTTTTCGTCAAGGGCAGGAAGTAAGATATAACCGACTTGGCACCTTCTAACCACTCTTGGGGCATTAGATGCTGCGGACCTACAACCTCTTTTTCCTTTAACTTTGTAAATAATGGGTCAAAGGCATCTGCTGCTGCAATCAGCGGCGCATCAAAAAGCTGCAGCGAATCTAACTCTGCAATCGTATTCAGTGGACTATTCCTTGTGAAATCACGTGCAGCATCTTGAATTCCCTGTAACATTATTCCTGTCATACATCATTCCTCCACACCTAGTACATTGCGTCACCTAGTACATTGCGTCACCTAGAAACAATGGTAATTTTGCAGTCTTTTCCAATGATTTAAATGACGCAATGACTAGTACCTCATCTGCATTAAAAGCTCTGCTACTTTAGCAGTCTTTTTCCGTCCTGCTTCATTGTCGTCGCCTTACAGATTCCCGATCTGCGCGGCTCCTCCGCTTTGCAGGTCAAAAAAATCCTCGCTAAATTATCTATAGTTTTAACGCAGATGAGGTACTATTAATTTTCTAATTTCATTGTACTATATCTCTTTAATTCTGTATAATTGAAATAAGAGAATGATTATATCAATATTATTGAACTATCCAATATTGGAGTGATAACAAATATGGATCTACGAGGACTCAAAACATTCCTAACGATTGTAAAACTGGGGAGCTTCCAACAAGCCGCCCAAGAGCTTCGCTATGCACAATCCACTGTAACGATGCAAATTCAAAAATTAGAGCGAGATTTGGGAGTTACCTTATTTGAACGGGGGAAAAGCTTTCGTCTGACAGAAGCAGGAAGAATCTGCAGCGAACAATCCGCCCATATCCTACGAGACGTCGATCAATTACAAAGTACTATGAGCGATATCACCCTCGGAGAATCCGGCTCCATTTTAATAGGTGCTATAGAACCTGCTGCAAGTTTTCGATTGCCTAACATTCTGGCTGCCTTCATGGAACGCCATCCAAAAGTACAAATATCAATTCAAATTGGAAATACATGCACCTTAACGGAACTGACTCTAAAAGGCGAAATCGACTTTGCTATTTCTTCTGTACCAGCAACCAGCTCTGGCTTAACGTTTGAGCCTTTATTTTCTGAGCCCCTTATATTGCTGGTTCCTTCCATGAATCCCCTTGCAGTAAAACAAGATATCACGATACAGGATTTAAAAGGCGAGCGATTTTTAGTTACCTCCCGAGAATGTGTTTTCCGAAAAAAACTATCCATTCTATTACAAAAAATAGGCACTTCTTATTCAACACTTGAAATCAACAGTTTAGCTGCACTTAAGTATTATGTCCAAGCCAATCATGGCATTGCCCTGGTTCCCGCAGCCACCGTCACACCAGCTCCTGCTGGTACGGCATCAAAAGTAGTACAGGATTTGAATCTGGATCTAGAAGTTGGATTTTTGCGCAGCTCTGAAAGAACTACCTTTGGCATAGCTGAAGAAAAACTTTTCACTTTCTTAAGAAAATCCTTATGCGCCTTTTAAAATAACTAAAAACATATGCATTCTGCTATAGTAAAAAGATCTACCTTGAAACAATAAAATGACCAGTTGCTCTATCTTCTAGAGCAGCTGGTCATCTTTATGAGGAAATAACCATTGTAATGCTGTTGGGAAACGCTTCAGAAAGAAGGAGTGCCCATGTTCCCCACCTTCGTGGGTAACAAATTGGCAGTATTCCCGAGAAAACCCTTTATCCAATAAAATCTCATAAGCTTCTTGATTCTTTGCAACCATGTTTCTTTGAGCGTTATCTTTTCTCGTACCCTCTAATGATCCAACGTCCATGTAGATCCTGCGTCCGAGCTGTACAATATCTGCGGAACGCATAAACGTAATAAATCCTGCATACCAAAAAGAGCCTGAGATAGAGGCGATCCTGCCAAAAACCCCGGGGTACAGGTACGCCGCATACATCGAGATCAACCCCCCAAAAGATGCACCTGCAATTGCTGTATTTTCCGGATTCCTCATCGTACGATACTTCTCATCAATATACGGTTTCAGATCCTTTACCAAAAAAGCAAGATACTGGGCTCCCTGACCGCCAAAGTCTGAAAATCCTGCGGTAACCGCTTTCGCAAACCAAGGAGTATACTCATCATTGCGATTAATCGGTTTAATACCTACAAAGATAAACTCCTGCAGTTCTTTTTCAATCATCATTTCTTCTAACTCACTCAGACAGTCGCGAAACAGGTAACCGCCATCATGCAGATAAACAACGGGAAAATGCTCCTCATGCATATCATAGGATGGCGGCAGGTAAATACAGATTTCGCTGCTCATAAAAGTGGTAAGAATCAGCTTTCCCTTCATGTCTCTCCTCCTATTGCTTCCTTCTCTGTCTGCAGATTGTCGTAACTAAAACAAACAGGTACTCCATCCCGAGGATCAAGCATCACTCTGGCATCAATACAAAAAACTTGTTTTAATACTTCTGGCGTGATCATTTCCTGAGGGCTGCCCAACGCAACGATATGACCTTCTTTCATCGCAACAATCTCGTGAGAAAAACGGGCAGCGTGGTTAATATCATGCAGCACCATAACAATGGTGCACTGCCTCTGACGATTTAACTGCTGCACGATCTTTAGCACTTCTAACTGATGCACCATATCCAAATAGGTAGTCGGTTCATCCAATAGAAGAATTGCGGTTTCTTGTGCCAATGCCATCGCCAGCCATACCTTTTGCCGTTCTCCTCCTGACAAACTGCCTAACTCCCGATGCCGAAAAGAAATCGTTTTGGTAATATCCATAGCCCATTCAATGGCCTTTTGATCAGCTATTGAACTTTTTTGTCCTTGATTGAGATGGGGGAACCGCCCGTATGTAATCAATTCTTCTACTGTTAACTCATTAGGTCCCACTGGATTTTGGGGAAGAAGTGTGAGTTTTTTAGCGATTTCCCGGGTAGCAAGGCTTCTTAGATCCTGGTTATATAAAAAGACGGTTCCTGCCTTTTGTTTAAGAATCCGTCCCATGGTCTTCAATAATGTTGATTTACCACAACCATTAGGACCAATAATCGTGGTGATTTTCCCTTCTTTCACAGCAAAATCAAGATCCTGGAAAACCGTGTGCTGCTCATAGCCCGCCTGCAGTTTTTCTGTTCTAAGTATACTCACATCTATACACATCCTCTTAGGCTTTACTTCTAAATAACAAATAAATAAAATAAGGTACTCCAATCAGGGATATGATTGTTCCTGTAGCGACTTCTGCCGGTGCAAAGATGTTTTTGGCGATGAAATCTGCCACTATCACAAGAAGCATGCCTAACATTGCACATAGAGGAATCATTCGCTGATGGCGAATACCCGTCAGGGATTTGGCTAAATGAGGAACAATTAATCCTACAAACCCGATGCTCCCGGACACAGAAACACAGGCACTAACCAGCCCAGTGCTGCAGAGCAATAAAATAACCTGCTCTCTCCCTACAGAAACACCCAGGCTTTTGACGCTGCTTTCCTCTAGTTGGAACAAATCAAGAATATGGGCTTTCCAGAAAATGATAGGCAGTAAAAATAAGAACCAAGGCAATATGGAGATGCTATATTGCCAATTGGCATGAAATAGACTGCCGACGCTCCAAACTGTCGCTGTATGAAAATCCGTAGGATCCATTTTTAATGTAATATACAATGAAAGTGCCGCAAAACCAGAACCAAGGGCAATTCCCGTTAACAAAAAACGTTGAGAATCCAGCCTCCCATTTTTCCAGGAAAGAAGATATACCAAAATGGAAGCAGCTAATCCTCCAATTAAACCAAAAAAGGGCATAGCCAGTATCGAAAACCAATCCGTTCCAGCAAGTTTCCCCTGATAAAAGAACATAAATACGACAATGGCAAGACCCGCTCCAGCATTGATGCCTAAGATGCCAGGATCAGCCAGTCCATTTCGGGAAACACCTTGTAATACAGCTCCGGCGACCCCTAGACCCGCCCCTACCAATCCGGCAATCACAATCCTGGGCAGTCGAAATTGATAAATCAGCACATCATATTCTCCGTTGCTCTGACTGCCAAATAGCGTCTTAACGACCTCAGCAAAAGTAAGATCAAAGACTCCATAACTAAGGCTTATATAAATAGCAGCCACAATTAGCCCTAGAGCAGTAAGCATGATGCCCACAAAACGCTCCTGACTGTATTTAAGCATACTTATTGCCCCCCTTTTTCCTCGCTAAATAAAGAAAGAAAGGCACGCCAATCAAAGAGGTAATGACTCCAACTGGAGTCTCGAAGGGATAGTTGAGGAAGCGGCTTACTATATCAGATAAAGCCAAAAATATGGCCCCTAGTACCCCTGAACAAGGTATGACCCATTTATAATCAGCACCTACAAGGAAGCGGACGATATGGGGAACAATCAGACCTACGAAAGCAATTTTGCCAGCTAAAGCCACAGCACTCCCCGTCAAAAGCATGACAGCAGCTGCAGCCAAGACTTTAACGACAGTAGTCCGCTGCCCTAAGCTGACCGCCACTTCTTCTCCCAGGGAAAGTACAGTGACAGACCTGGCAATTCGAAGAGCCGCAAGCATTCCGACTACTACAAAGGGAATCGCTAATCCTACTTGCTCCGGCTGCAACTGATGCAGACGAGCATGATACCAAAAGCCAATATCCTGAGAGATTTGAAAATAGATTGCTAACGCAGAAGCAAAGCTGCTTAGAAATGTTCCAATAATCGTCCCTAAGATAGCCAGCCTGACTGGCGATAATCCATTGGGCAATATGGATCCCAAACCAAAGACAATCCCCGCACCAAGAGCAGATCCGGCAAAGGAAAATATGATCCGCTGCAAATCAGAGGCTTCGGGCAGCAAAATCATACTCAAGGTAACAGCTAAAATTGAACCATCACTGATACCCATAATTCCGGGAGAAGCCAGATAATTTCTGGTAATTCCCTGCATCAGCGCCCCGGATACTGCAAGAGCACAGCCAATCAGCATAGTTCCTATCGCTCTGGGCAGACGGGAACTCATAATAATCTGGTGATCCACATTGGTCGGATCGAATTGAAATATGGCATTTTGTATCGTCATCACATCAATCTCTTTTGCACCATATAGTATAGATAAAGCCGCCATCAGAAGGATCAACGCTGGAGCTGCCAGCAAAATCATATAGGGAAAATAACGTTTTACATGCATTGGTTCCACTCACTTTGTACCGTTTATTGTGATAATTTTTCTATAGCGGCATTTAGAAACTGAATTTTTCCACCGATCGCTACCCCTTGCACCAAGGGGTCAACTACATTGATAAATACATTATTATTTTTTACTGCTTTCATACTCCGCCAAATCGGATTCTGCTGCAAGTCTTTCAATACGTTAGGCTGTGCCGGACTTTCAAGCACCGCATATTGCAGAAAGATATAATCCGGGTCCATTTCGCTGAACTTCTCCAAAGAAATGACTTCCTGTGCTTTAACGGCTTTGATTTCCTCTGGGACAGACAAACCTAATTCGCCATACAGTATTTCATTAAAAAATACATTCGCTGGATAAACACCAATATTACCGGCACGAATTCGTAGTGCTACCACTTTTTTGTCCTTCACCCCTTCCGGCAAGCGAACTTTGGCAGCTGCCGCATCCTGCTCATACTTTCGCAGCACTTCTTTTGCCTGTTCTTGTTTACCAGTCAATTCGCCAAGAAAGAGGAGATTGGCTTTCCCGTCAATGGGAAAATGGGATATGGGGATGGTCGGAGCAATTTTTTTCAATTGCTCTGCCGT
>Ga0316600_10000188_pt1 | contig 36294 bp, 37 predicted proteins | sample OWC_soil_day5_CT_FD_207652 | JGI IMG/M metagenome (GOLD analysis project Ga0316600, IMG submission 207652) | Wetland soil microbial communities from Old Woman Creek delta, Ohio, United States - OWC_soil_day5_CT | ecosystem: Environmental > Terrestrial > Soil > Wetlands | place: USA: Ohio... | reverse complement strand
CGCCAGGGGGACTGGCACGGTTCGAAGAGCACCACGCTCCCTGCGCCGGCATTACCCGGGTCAGGTTCGACGGGTTGCCCGCCGCCACGGCGGCAGGCTCTCAGCGAAAAGCACCCCTGGCGGTTTCACTCCATGATACGGCCGCCGGGAAGGCGCTGTCAAACGCCCCCGCGCACTTTCCCCCCGCGTCCTTTACTTGCCGGGGGGGGGTGGGGTAGACTTCTCGAAATATACAAGGGGTTTCCACGAGGTCCCCGGTTGGCCCGACCCACGGTAGCGGAGATTCGCCTCTCCGCCCTCCAGCAGAATTTCCAAGCCCTTCGCGACCTGCTGCCCCGCTCGACGGGGATCCTCGGCGTGGTCAAGGCGAACGGGTACGGCCACGGCGCCGTATCCGTAGCCCGCGCTCTCGAGGCGGCCGGGGCGAGGATGCTGGGGATCGCAACGGTGGATGAGGGCGTGGAGCTGCGCCGTGCGGGGATCCGCCTTCCCCTGGTGGTCCTGGGCGGCGTGGATCCGCCGCAGGCGGAGGAGGCGCACGCCCACGGCCTGTCCGCGGTGCTCTTCGACCGCGCGCAGACCGGCTACCTGGCCCGCGCGGCCGGGAAGGCCGGGCGGGCCTTTCCGGTGCACGTCAAGGTGGACACGGGCATGGGGCGCCTGGGTATCCTCCCCGGGGAGGCGGCCGGCCTGCTCCGGGACCTCGCGGCGGAGCGTGGGCTCCGGCTGGAAGGATGGATGACCCACCTCTCCTCCGCGGACGGCTCCGCGGCCGCGGACCGGGAGTGCACGCGGGAGCAGTTGCGGACGTTCACCGAAATCCTCCCGGCGGTGCGCGCCGCCTTCGGGGAGAACGTCGCCGCCCACGCCCTGAACAGTGCGGGGATCCTTTCGCACCGCGAGGAGCCGTTCGACATGGTCCGCCCCGGCATCGCCCTGTACGGCTGCTCCCCGCTGGCGGGGGACGCGGGCGTCACCCTGCGCCCGGCGATGCGCATCGTCACGAAGATCGTTTCCCTCAAGGAGCTGCCGGACGGCCACGCCGTCAGCTACAATCGGCGGTACCGGTGCGCCGGTTCGCGGACGGTCGCCGTGGTGCCCATCGGGTACGCCGACGGGTACCGCAGGGGGCTGACCGGGCAGGCGCGGATGGCTGTGGGGGGAGGGACGGCGCCCGTGGCGGGAACGATCTGCATGGACCACACCGTGATCGACGTGACGGGGATCCCCGGGGTCGGGATCGGCACCCCGGTGGAGGTGATGGGGGAGGCCTCCCTCTCCGCCTGCGAGATGGCGCGGCTCTGCGGCACGATTCCGTACGAGATCCTCACCCAGGTGGGGGCGAGGATCCCGAGGGTCGCCGTTGACTGAACAGAAACGCCGGAACGGCGCAGCCCTCGCCGCCGAGCGCCTCGGCGAGCGGGTCTACGCCATGGTGCAGGAGCTGGGGGCGATCTTCACGCTCTTCCTGCAGTTCCTGTCATGGATGCCGCGGCCCCCCTCCGAGATCCGCAACATCCTCAAGCAGATGGAAGAGGTGGGGGTCCGGTCGATGCCGGTGGTCCTGGTGACCGCCACGTTCACCGGCATGGTCCTCGCGCTCCAGAGCTACTCGGGATTCCAGCGCTTCCAGGCGACCAGCTTCGTGGGTTCCGTGGTCGCCCTCTCCATCACCCGCGAGCTGGGGCCGGTGTTCGCGGGGCTGATGGTCTCCGGGCGCGTGGGGGCGGCGATGGCCGCCGAGCTGGGGACGATGAAGGTCACCGAGCAGATCGACGCCCTGGTGACCCTTGCCACCAACCCCGTGAAGTACCTCGTGGTCCCGCGCGTGGTGGCCGCCACCCTCGTCCTCCCCGTGCTGGTCGTCTTCGCGGATCTCGTGGGGATCCTCGGCGGCTACTTCGTGTCGGTCTACCTGCTGGGTTCCAATCCGTACGTGTACGTCGCGAAGACGTACCAGTACCTGGAGTTCAAGGACATCTACACCGGCCTGGTCAAGGCGTCGGTCTTCGGCATGCTGATCGCCCTCATCTCCTGCCACCACGGCTTCGTCGCGGAGGGGGGGGCGGAGGGGGTCGGAAGGGCCACCACGAGGGCGGTGGTCGCCTCCTCGATGATGGTGCTCATCTCGGACTACTTCATGACTTCGTTCATGTTCTGAGCGGGGAGGGAGCGGCGTTCGGGTGATCGAGATCCGGGGCTTGAGCAAGCGGTTCGGAAAGAAGGTGGTCCTCGACGGCCTCGACCTGACGGTGCCGAAGGGGAAGAATACCGTCGTCATCGGCGGCAGCGGCACGGGCAAGTCCGTGCTGATCAAGTGCGTGGTCGGCCTGCTGCGTCCCGACGCGGGGGAGATCCGGATCGGCGGCGAGGACGTCACCAGGATGGACGAGCGGGAGCTGGTGCGGGTGCGCCGCAAGTTCGGGATGCTCTTCCAGGGCTCGGCGCTCTTCGACTCCCTGGACGTGGGGGACAACGTGGCCTTCGCCCTGCGGCGGCTGAAGATGTTCCCGGAGCGGCAGATCCAGGACGTCGTGGAGGAGAAACTGACGATGGTGGGGCTCCGGGACATCCAGCGCCTGATGCCCTCGGAGCTTTCCGGGGGGATGAAGAAGCGCGTGGGTCTGGCCCGGGCGATCGCAGCGGAGCCCGACATCCTGCTCTACGACGAGCCGACCACGGGTTTGGACCCCATCATGGCCGACGTGATCAACGGCCTGATCGTCGCCCTGCGGGAGTCCCTGGGGGTGACCTCCATCTCCATCACCCACGACATGGCCTCCGCATACAAGATCGCGGACACCATCGCCATGCTGTATAAAGGTAAGATCGTCGAGGTGGGCACCCCGGCGGAGATCCGCGGCTCGTCGAACCCGGTGGTCCGGCAGTTCGTGGAGGGGCGGGCCCACGGGCCCATCACGGCGGAGAGCGAGGAGTTCGTCCGGTTCGTCCGACGCAGGGACGGGGCGGCGGCCGGCGAGGAGGAGCGGTGATGTCCAGGGAGGCCCGCGTCGGGATCTTCGTCCTGGTGGGACTGCTGGTCCTGACGTATTTCACCTTCCGCGTCAGCAAGTGGGGGCTGATCGCCGAGAGAGGGTACAAGCTCACGGTGGACTTCGAGACCGCCGCGGGGCTGGAGCCCAAGGGGGACGTGAAGATGGCGGGGGTTCCCATCGGCAAGGTCGAGGACATCCAGCTCGTCGGGAACCGCGCCCGCCTGGTCCTGCGGGTCCGCCCCGAGGTGCGCATCCCCGTCGACTCGGTCGCCTCCATCCAGACGCAGGGACTCCTGGGGGAGAAGTACGTGGAGATCCTCCCGGGGAAGGATCCCCAGCGGATGCTCCCCGCGGGCGGGCAGGTGACCAACACCCTGACCCCGACCAACCTCGACGAGATCGTCCGCAAGGTGGAGGGGATCAGCGAGGACGTGAAGAAGTTCACGTCGACGCTAGCCGAGACGTTCGGCACGGAGGAGGGGAAACAGGCGCTGGGGGACATCCTGCGGGACGTGCGGACCGCCACGGCCTCCCTGCGGAACGTAGTCGAGGGGAACGAGGAGCGGTTCGACCGGATCCTCGTGAACATCGACCGCCTCTCGGGGGACCTCTCCGACATCTCCTCGGCGAACAAGGAAGACGTCCGCGTCGCCATCGCCAACCTGCGCGCCTTCTCGGAGACGCTCAAGACCGAGACCCCCCAGCTCGCCCGCAAGCTCGAGGCGATGAGCGACAACGTGAGCGTGGTGGTGGGGGAAAACCGGGAGAACCTGAAGGAGAGCATCCAGAACCTGAAGACCGCCTCGGCGAAGCTGGACAACACCCTGGACGCGGCGGGCAAGGTGATTACGCGGATCGAGCGGGGCGAGGGGACCATCGGCAAGCTCGTCAGCGACAACACGGCGTACGCCTCGCTGACCGACACGTTGGACGGCATCAACCGGTACGTGCGGAAGTACGACGCCCTCCGGATGACCCTGGTCCCGTGGGTCGAGTTCCAGACCCAGAGCTCGGACTGGAAATATTACCTGAACCTGAAGATCCAGCCGACCGCGGACAAGTACTACCTCGTGGGCGTGGTCAACGACCCGAAGGGGAAGCGCACGGAGACCACCACCGTCACCTCCGTCAACGGCGGGACGCCCGTCGAGACGCAGCAGGTCGAGCTCTCGAACAAGTGGCTGTTCAACGCCCTGCTGGCGAAACAGTTCTCCCGGGTCACCCTGTACGGGGGGATCATCGAGTCCGCGGGGGGCCTGGGGCTCGAGTACGAGATCGCGAAGAACCGGTTCAACGTCGGGCTGCAGGCGTACGATTTCAACCGCCCCGGCGACAACCGCGCGCATTTGAAACTGTACGGCAACTATGATATCGTCAAAAACCTTTTCATCACGGGCGGGGTGGACGACTTCATCAACCGCGAGTCGCAGTTGCGGACCCCCTTCATCGGTTTCGGGATCAAGTTCCCCGACGACGACCTGAAGACCGTGGTGGGAGCCGTACCCCTCCGGCCGTGACGCCGTACCCCCGAACGCATCCACCGTGAAAGAAGGGCAGCAGACCATGGCGAGAATCCACCGGGCGATCATCAGCGTATCCGACAAGGCCGGAATCGCGGAGTTCTGCCGCGCCCTCTCCAGGCTGGGCGTCGAACTGTACGCCTCCGGGGGAACCGCGAAACTCCTGCGGGAGAAGAAGGTCCCGGTCCGGCTGATCGAGGAGTACACCGGCTTCCCCGAGATGCTGGACGGCCGGGTGAAGACGCTGAACCCGAAGATCCACGGCGGGCTGCTCGCCCTGCGCGGGAACCGCGAGCACATGAAGACGATCGACGCCCACGGGATCCTCCCCTTCGACATGGTGGTGGTGAACCTGTATCCCTTCGAGGCGACCGTCGCGAGGCCCGGCTGCACCCGGGAGGAGGCGATCGAGAACATCGACATCGGGGGCCCCTCGATGCTGCGCTCCGCGGCGAAGAACTGCCAATCCGTCGCCGTGGTGTGCGACCCGGCGGACTACCCGGACATCCTCGCGAAGCTGAAGAAGAACACCGGGAACATCGACGGGGATACCCTCGCCGGGCTGGGCCGCAAGGCCTTCGCCCTGACCGCCCGGTACGACGCGGCCATCTCGAACTACCTCGGCGGCGGGAGCGACCCGTTCCCGGCCACCTTCACCTCCCAGTGGCGGAAGGCTCAGACCCTCCGGTACGGCGAGAACCCGCACCAGGCCGCCGCCTTCTACGCCGATTCGGCCATCCCGGACGAGCCCACCCTCGGCGGGGCCCGGCAGATCCAGGGGAAGGAGCTCTCCTACAACAACATCGTCGACATCGACGCGGCGCTGCAGCTCGCCCTCGAGTTCGACACCCCCGCGGCCGTCATCATCAAGCACACCAACCCGTCCGGCGCGGGGATCTCGAAGCGGCGGCTGGTGGACGCGTTCAAGAAGGCGAGGGAGTGCGACCCCGTCTCCGCCTACGGGGGGGTGATCGGATTCAACCGCGCGGTGACCGGCGAGACGGCGCGGGAGGTGGCGAACACCTTCTTCGAGGCGATCATCGCACCCTCCTACGACAGGGACGCCCGGAAGATACTCTCGGCGAAGGCGAACCTGCGGGTGCTGGAGACGGGAGGCGTGTTCCGGTGGTCCGGCCGGCCGACCTTCGGGATGAAGAAGGTCAGCGGCGGGCTGCTGATCCAGACGGGCGACCGCCACGCGCTTGACCCGAAGGATCTCCGGGTGGTGACCAGGCGCAGGCCCACCGACGACGAACTCGAGGCGCTGCTGTTCGCCTGGAAGGTGTGCAAGCACGTGAAGTCGAACGCCATCGTCTACGCGATGAAGGACCGGACCGTCGGGGTGGGGGCGGGGCAGATGAGCCGGGTGGACTCGGCGAAGATCGCCGTGATGAAGGCGCAGTACCCCACCCACGGCACGGTGGTGGCGTCCGACGCCTTCTTCCCCTTCCGCGACGGTCTCGACGTCGCGGCGAAGGCGGGCGCCACCGCGGCGATCCAGCCGGGCGGATCGGTCCGGGACGCGGAGGTGATCGCCGCCGCGGACGAGCACGGGATGGCGATGGTGTTCACCGGCGTCCGGCACTTCCGGCACTAGGGAGGGAACGGCATGGGCCTGACGGTACTGGTCGTGGGAGGCGGCGGGCGCGAGCACGCGCTGGCCTGGAAGATTTCCCGGAGCCCGCTGGTGTCGAGGCTGTACGCCGCGCCGGGGAATCCCGGTATCGCCCGGCACGCGGAGTGCGTGCCGATCCCGGTTGCGGACCTCCAGGCGCTGCGGGACTTCGCGGTTTCGAGGAAGGTGGACCTCACCGTCGTCGGGCCCGAGGCGCCGCTGGCCGCGGGTCTCGCGGACCTGCTGGCGCGGGAGGGGCTCCTGGTGTGCGGGCCGGACCGGGCGGGCGCGCAGATGGAGGGGTCCAAGGTGTTCATGAAGACCATCCTGGCGAAGTACGGGATCCCCACCGCCGCCTTCCGGGTGTTCGACGAGTACGACGACGCGGAGCAGTACGTCCTGACGCACCGGCTCCCGGTGGTGATCAAGGCGGACGGACTGGCGGCGGGCAAGGGCGTTGCGGTGGCCCAGACGTACGAGGAGGCGGTGGCGTTCCTCAGGGACGTGATGGAGCGCCGCGTCTTCGGCGACGCGGGGAGCCGCGTGGTGATCGAGGAGTGCCTCGCCGGCGAGGAGGCGTCCTACATCGTCTTCACCGACGGAACCAAGGTCGTCCCCCTCCCGTCCTCCCAGGACCACAAGCGGATCGGCGACGAAGACCAGGGGCCGAACACCGGCGGCATGGGCGCGTACTCCCCCGCGCCCGTGGTCACGCTCCGGGTCGAGGAGCGGGTGCACCGCCAGGTCTTCGAACCCCTTCTGGCGGGTCTCCGGAAGGAGGGGATCACCTTCCGCGGCATCCTGTACGCGGGGCTGATGATCGAGAACGACATCCCGCGGGTGCTCGAGTTCAACGTGCGGTTCGGCGACCCGGAGGCGCAGCCGCTCTTCCTCCGGCTGAAAAGCGACCTCGTCCCCCTCCTGCTGCAGTGCGCGCAGGGGAAGATCACGGACGCGGGGATGGAGATCGACCCGCGGCCGACCGTCTGTGTGGTGATGTCCTCCGGCGGATACCCGGGGGGCTACACGAAGGGGTTCCCGATCGAGGGGATCGTGGAGGCGGAGAAGGAGGACGGCGTCGTCGTGTTCCACGCGGGGACGGCGACGGTGGACGGCCGGCTCGTCAACAGCGGCGGCCGGGTGCTGGGCGTCACCGCCATCGGCGATTCCCTGAAGGGCGCGATCGACCGCGCCTACCGCGCCGTCGGCAAGATCCACTGGGAGGGCGCGTACCACCGGACGGACATCGGCCGCAAGGCCCTTCGCCGAGGGGCAGCGTGATGGAGGGGAAAGTGCTGATCCTCATGGGGAGCGCCTCCGACGAGGAGACGATGCGCGAGGCGGCGAAGGTCCTTGACGGGTACGGGATCTCCAGCAGGATGACGGTCGCCTCCGCCCACCGGTCTCCCGCCCGCACCCAGGCCCTCGCACGGGACGCGGAGAGGGACGGGTACGCGGTGATCATCTGCGGGGCCGGCATGGCCGCCCACCTGGCGGGGTGCGTCGCCGCGGAGACGGTCCTCCCCGTGATCGGCGTTCCCCTCCCGGGCTCGGCCCTGTCGGGCCTCGACGCCCTCCTGTCCACGGTCCAGATGCCGGGGGGGGTGCCGGTGGCAACGGTGGCGATCGGGAAGGCGGGGGCGCAGAACGCGGGGCACCTCGCCGCGCAGATGCTCTCCCTTTCCTCTCCCGGGCTTCGCGAGAAGATCCGTACCCGCCGCAAGGCGATGGCCGAGGCGGTGGAGGAGGCGGCGAAGGGGGTTTCATGATCTCCCCCGCTCCGGAGCGCTCCCCCCGTTTCCCGCACCCGGCGGACCTCGCGGGGCGGGCCCGCGGTGCGGCGGGGGTCGCCGGGTGACGCGGCTTGTACGCCTCGACGTCGACCGGGTCGTCTACCTCCCGCAGGAGGTGGTCGCGTCCCTCAAGAGCGGCGGGATGGTCGTGTTCCCCACGGACACCCTCTACGGGCTGGGAGTGGACCCGACATCGGAAGCGGGGCTTGCCCGCCTCTTCGCGATCAAGCGGCGCGAGGGCGGGAAGCCGATCCCGCTGCTCCTCTCCGGGACGGAGGCTGTCGACCGGTTCGCGCGCCACGTGCCGGAGGGAGCGGCCCGGCTCATGGGGCGGTACTGGCCGGGGGCCCTGACGATCGTCCTCCCCGCCGAGGAGGGCGTGGACCGGACCGTCACCGGCGGAGGAGACACCGTGGGCCTTCGCGTCCCCGACCACCCGGTGCCGCGCGCCCTCGCCCAGGCGCTGGGCGGGGCGATCACCGGGACCTCGGCGAACCGCTCGGGGAACCCGGGAGACTGGGGATCCGCCGAGGAGATCGTGCGGGAGTTCACGGGCGAGGCAGACTGGGTCCTGTGGGACGGGAAGGTCCGGCGGCCCGCGGCCCGGGGGGGCGGACCCGGGAGGCCCCCGGGATCGACCGTGATCCGGATGACCGGTGACCGGCCGGTCCTGCTGCGGGAGGGTGTCCTTCCGTTCCGTGACATCACCGAATTCCTGGAGGGAGGGTGACCGGGCCATGGCCGTCGTGAAGCCGTTCCGGGGTATCCACTACGACGTGAAGAAGGTCGGGGACCTGACGAAGGTGGTGGCCCCGCCGTACGATGTCATACCGCCCGAGGAGCAGGAGGCGCTCCACCGGCGGCACCCCCGGAACATCGTGTGGGTGGACTTCGGCCTCGCGCGGGAAGGGGACGGCCCCGCGGAGAACAAGTACACCCGGGCGGCCCGCTGGTTCCGCGAGTGGCAGGCCGAGGGGACACTCGTCCGGGACGCCGCCCCCGCCCTCTATTACTACGAGCAGGAGTTCTCCCTCCCCGGGAAGAAGACCTACGTCCGGAAGGGGTTCCTGGGAGCCCTCAGGCTCTCCGCGTTCGGGGAGGGGGAGGTGTTCCCCCACGAGCGGACGCTTTCCCGGCCGAAGGAGGACCGCCTTGCCCTGATGCGGGTCACGGACGCCCACATGAGCCCCATCTTCGGGCTCTTCTCCGACCCCGCCGACGAGGTGCTGAAAAGCCTCCGTTCCGGGATGGCCGCCGTGCCGGACCTCTCCGCGGTCGACGACCTCGGCGTGAAGCACCGGGTCTGGACCGTCACGCAGCCGAAGGCGTTGCTGGGGGCGGTGGAGAAGATGGCGGGCAAGGGGGTGTTCATCGCCGACGGGCACCACCGGTACGAGACGGCGCTGGCATTCCGCGACGAGATGCGCCGGAAGCACGGGAATACCCCCGCCGCGGCGTACGAGCACGTGCTGATGTTCCTGTGCAACATGGACGACGAGGGGATCGTCATTCTCCCCACCCATCGCGGGATCCACTCCGTGCAGGGTTTCGACCCCGAGGCGTTTCTCGCGAAGGTGCGGTCCCATTTGCCCGTGGAGACCCGCAGCGGATCGCCCGAGGACGCGATGCGTGCGGTCGACGAGGCGGGCAGGAAAGGGAAGGCGATCGGCTGGAGCACCGGCGGCGGCCGGTTCCATGTGGCCACCTTCCCGGATCTCCGGGGTTTCTGCGACGCGCGGCTGGCCAGGTTTCCGCCGCAGCTGCGCCCGCTGGACGTCGTGCTGCTGCACGGATTCCTCCTGGAGGAACTCCTGGGGATCTCTCCCGAGGCGGTGACCGCGGGGCAGTTCGTGAAATATTACAAGGAACCGGCGAAGGCCGCGGCGGACCTCTCCTCCGGGGCGATCCAGGCCGGCTTCTTCCTCAATCCCGTGTCGATCGCGGAGTTCCGGGACGTATCCCTTTCCGGGCACGTCCTCCCGCAGAAGGCCACCTTCTTCTACCCGAAGATCGGGACGGGGCTCCTCATCTTCCCCGTGTCGGGAGATGACCGCGTTCCCGGGTAGCCCCGGCCTCCTCGTCATCCACCAGCCGGAGAGGGGGTACCGGTTCTCGATCGACTCGGTCCTCCTCGCCGGCTTCTCGGCTCCGCATTGCCGCGGCCGTGTCCTCGACCTGGGGACGGGATGCGGCATCGTCCTCCTCCTCCTGTCCCGTCTCGCCCCCGATATGGATTCCGGCGTCGGCGTCGAGATCCAGCCGGCGTTATGCGCGTTCGCGGAGAGGAACTTCCGGGAGAACGGACCGGTCCGGCGGCTTCGTGCGGTCCGGGGGGATTTCCGGCGGGAGGAGAATGTTGCCGCCCCGGGAACGTTCGACCTCGTGGTGGCGAATCCCCCGTACGGGCGTGCCGGTCACGGACGGCGCAACCCGCACCCGCAAAGGGAGGCGGCCCGGCACGGAATCCACTGTTCCCTCCGGGAACTGTTCGAGGCGGCGGAGCGGTATCTCGCCCCCGCCGGCAGGCTCGCCCTGATTCTCCCGCACGGCCGGCTTCCGGAGGTCCGGGACGGTGCCTGGCAGGTGGGTATGGGGATCGGGGAGATGCGTCCGGTCCACGCACGGAGGGGAGCCGCTCCGTCCCGTGTCCTTCTCCTTCTGGCCCGCGTGGCGGGGGAGCAATCCCGGGAACTGCCGCCGCTGTACCTCCATGAAGGGGAGGGGAAGTATTGCCCGGAGGTGGAGCGGATCTGCCGGTTATTCCGCGGGGGGACGTGACCTGCGGTGGATGGAGCGCAGGCTCTCCCGGGTCTCCGCGTCGGACACCGAGGCGAGCCCGTCCGGGTCCGGTCCCGGCGGCAGGGGCTCGATCGCTTCCGGCTCCGGCGGGCGGCCTTCCGGATCCGCAATTTCCGCCGGCCCCACCACGAATCGCAGGTCGGTCACCGGGGACTCCGGCCCCAGGACGCGGCGGATATTCGATAGCAACGCGGGGGCGGTCATCCGCAGCTCTTGGGCCCAGGAGTGGTTCCGGACGGCGAGGGTCAGGATCCCGTTCCGGAACTTCAGGGGAAGCGCACTCGCGGCGAGCAGCGGGCCGGCGATCTCCGGCCACGCCCTGTGCAGGCCGACGAGGAGGGAAACCTGGGGGATCCCGATGGCCTCGAGGAACCGCTCGAGGTCCGCGGAAAGGGGGATCGGTCCTTCCCGGCTCACGACCGGGCCTGCCGGCCGCGGCGGACCCGTCCGCCGGCGACCTGCCCCAGGAGGGCACAGGCGACGAACGCCGGAATCGCCCATGCGCTGACGTGGTGGGCCAGCCGCAGATACGCAATCAGCGGGATGGAAAGGTGCACGCACACGAACCATCCCAGGGAATACCTGCGGAATCCCTCCCGGGCGTACCCCAAGGGGAGGTTCAGGACGATCGCGGCGGCGCCGATCATCAGGACGACGTCCCAATGCGCCTGCTGGAAGCCGGCGGAAACGCTCATCCTCTCCATTATAATGTTTCCCGGACGCTTTCCCATGCGGGCGTCCTGTCCCAGGAGGCAGTTTGTCGCGCGTCCCGTCCCCCGTGATGGTCCTGATCTTCCGTGGCACCCACCAGGTCATGTCGGCGGAGAAGCGCCTCAAGGGGGCTGGGGTGGCCATGCGCCTGATCCCCGTTCCGCGGCACCTGACGTCCGACTGCGGACTGGCCATCCGGATTCCCCTCTCGGAGCGGGAGCGCGCCCGGGCGGTCCTGTCCGCGTCGCGGCTCCTCCCGGTATCGGCCCACATCCCGCGGGAGGACGAGGGGTACGATCCGGGGGAACTGTGACGGGAGTCGCGGAATTTTCCGCGCGATCGATGTGAAATCCGCTTCCCGTTTGACCGATGAGACAGGTTGGGGGGGGGAGTTTCCCCGGTGTGAGCGGGCGAATCGTTAACCCTTGACGGTGGTGAAATTGGTAAGTATAATAGCAAGTTATACTGCTTTTACCGGAGGGATAGTGGAAAGGCGGGTCGCCGTGGCCGCCCTTGCGGGGGTTCTGCTGTGCGCGCTGGGGCTTGTTTTCCCGGGTGGCGTGCCTGCAGCGGATGCTCCTCCTGCCGCGACGGCGGGTGAGGGGAAGGCGATCCCGGCAGAAGTCCGGCCCGAGTCGCCCGCCCCGCCCGTTCCCTTCCCGTCCCCGGCGGATAACGCCCTGACCAGGGATCCGGCATCCCCGGCGGATAACGCCCTGGCCCGGGATCCGGCATCCCCCGGGAATCCCGCCGAAGGCACTGCGCCCCGGATGCCTCCCGCCCCCGCCGCGGTGCCGTCCCGCCTGCCGGTCGAACCTCCCGTCTCCCTTGTCGCCCCCCCGTCCGAGAAGGCCCCGGACCGGGTCCTCGCACCCGGGGAGGTGGACCTCCAGGTGAACCGGAACCTGGGGGAGGATGCGGGGGGCGAGGGTATGATACAGGACGACTTCTTTGCCAACGCCTCGGTGGAGGTAGAGAAGGGGAAGGGGGGGATGTTCGCCGACCTCGCAAACCCGATCGACAAGTTCATCCGCTACTTCCAGACACGGGGGCGGAGCAGGTTCGAACTGTACCTCTCCCGCTCCGGGAAGTACACCGAGATGATGCGGGAGATCCTCGCGAAGTACGGTCTGCCCGAGGACCTCGTCTATCTCGCCCTCATCGAGAGCGGTTTCTCCCCGAAGGCATACTCCGTCGCGAGGGCCGCCGGCCCCTGGCAGTTCATCGCGGCGACCGGGCGGCGCTACGGCCTGCGGATCGACTGGTGGGCCGACGAGCGGCGGGACGCGGAGAAGTCCACTCACGCCGCCGCGTCGTACCTCAGGGATCTCTACGGCATGTTCGAGTCGTGGCCCCTCGCCGCTGCGGCGTACAACGCCGGGGAGGGTAAGATCACCCGGGCGGTTTCCCGGTACAAGTCCGACGATTACGCGGAACTCATCCGCCACCGGTACCTCAAGCAGGAGACGAAGGATTACGTCCCCAAGATGCTCGCAGCCCTGGCCATCGCCAAGGAACCGGAGAAGTACGGCTTCGTGGACGTCCGGTACGAGTCCCCCCTGGACCTGCGCACGGCGGAGGTGCCGGGCGGGACGGACCTCGCCGTGGTGGCGGAGATCCTCGAGGTGCCCTACGAAACCCTGCGGGACTGGAACCCGGAACTGCGCCGGTTCTGCACCCCTCCCAACCGGGACCGGTACGAATTGCGCCTCTCCGACGACGCGGCCCGCCTCGCGGAGGAACGGATGGAGGAGATCCGGACCCGGGCGAAGATCACCTTCCTGCAGCACAACGTACGGAAGGGCGAGACGCTCCAGGGGCTCGCGGGGAAATACGGAACCTCCGCCGCGGTGCTGAAGGAGCTGAACGGCCTGAAACGGGACTCCCTCTCCCGAACTTCCCGGCTCGTCATCCCGGTGACCGGCCTCTCCGTGGAGGAGACGGCGCCGGGAAAGGAGATCTCCCCCGACCAGCTGACGATGGCCCACATGCAGGTCGAGGAGAGAGGGCGGAAGAGCAGGGGGAAGCAGAGGCGTGGCCCGGAATCCGGCGGGTCGGTCACGGTCCGGAAGGGGGACACCCTGGGGCGTCTCGCGAAGGCCCACGGGATCTCCGCGAAGGCGCTTGCCCGCGCGAACGACCTTTCTCCCGGGGCGAAACTCAAGGCGGGCACGCAGCTGGTCCTGCCAGGCGGGGAAGCGTCGAGGTCCCCCGCCGCCGCGAAGAGGGGAACAGCCGCCGCGGCCGCGCCGGTCGGCGGCAAGCGGACGGCGCGCTACAAGGTGCACGAGGGGGACACGTTGGAGCGGATCGCACGGGTCTACGGCGTGACCCCCCAGCGGCTTGCGGAACGGAACCGGCTGAAGCCGGGGGACCCCCTCCGCCTGGGGACCGTCCTCGTCATCCCGCTGGAGTCATGACCTGAAGGGCCGCCTGCCGCACGCATACCTCGACAACGCCGCCACTTCCCTGCCCAAGCCCCCGGGTGTCGCGGAGGCCGTCGCCGCGGCGATCCGCCGCGCCGGAAACCCCGGACGGTCGGGGCACATCCTCTCCATCCGTTCGGCCCGCGACCTGTTCATCGCGCGGGAACGCCTCGCGGAACTCTTCGGCGCCGGAGACAGTTCCCGATTCGTCTTCACCGGGAACGCCACCGCCGCCCTGAACCAGGGGATCAAGGGGATCCTTCGCCCCGGAGACCACGTGGTGACCACGTCGGTGGAGCACAACTCCGTCATGCGCCCGCTGCGGCGGATGGAGGAGTCGGGCGTGCGGATCACGGTGGTGCCGGCGGGCACCGACGGCGCGGTGGATGCGCGCGCGGTGGTCGCCGCCTTCCGGGAGGAGACCCGCATGGTCGTCCTGGTGCACGCATCGAACGTGTCCGGGGCGATCCAGCCGGTCGGGGCGGTCATCGCCGCCGCGAGGGCGCGTGGCGTGCTCACGCTGGTGGATGCCGCGCAGACGGCGGGGGCGGTGCCGATCGACCTGGCCTCCCTTCCCGTCGACCTGCTCGCCGCCTCCGGGCACAAGGGGCTCCTCGGCCCACAGGGAACCGGGTTCCTCTATGTGCGGGACGGGGTCGACGTCGTCCCTCTGGTCGAGGGAGGAACCGGCAGCCGCTCCGAGTCGGACCACCAGCCGGATTTCTACCCGGATGCCCTCGAGTCGGGGACGCAGAACAGCGTGGGAGTCGCGGGGCTCGCCGTCTCCCTCGCCTGGATCCTCCGGAAGGGAGTCGAGGCGATCCGCCGCAGGGAGATCGCATTCGTGGAGGAGCTCCTGGCGGGTCTGTCGAGGATCCCGGGGGTGAGCGTCTTCGGGCCGCAGGACCCATCGCGGAGAGTTTCCGTGGTGTCGTTCCTCGTGGACGGGTTGGACCCTGCGGAAGTGGGACGCCGTCTGGAGCGGGAGCACGGCGTGCTCGTCCGCGCGGGGTTGCACTGCTCGCCGAACGGCCACCGGACCCTGGGCACGTTCCCCGCGGGCACCGTCCGCGTGAGTCCCGGCCCCTTCACGACGCGCGGGGAGGTCGCGCGCTTCCTGGCGGGGGTCCGGAAGATCCGCCGCGTTACCGGCTGACGCCCCGCGCCCGGGAGAGGATCGTACTGGTCGAGCGGCCCGGGAGGAACCGGATCGTCTTCACGTCCCCCCCGTGCGCCCGCACCACATCCGCCCCCACGATCTGCTTCCCCTTCCAGTCCCCCCCCTTGACCAGCACGTGGGGGAGCACCTCCCGGATCAGCCGCGCCGGCGTGTCTTCCGGGAAGACCGCCACGTAGGATACGCAGGAGAGCGAGGCCAGGAGGTAGGCCCGGTCCGCCGCTTTCTGCACGGGGCGTCCCTCCCCCTTGAGCCGCCGCACGGAGAGGTCGCCGTTCAGGCCTACGAAGAGGACGTCCCCGAGGGCGGCGGCGCGGCGCAGGTACTGCGCGTGCCCCGCGTGGAGGATGTCGAAGCAGCCGTTCGTGAAGACGATGCGCTTCCCCTCCCGGCGCAGCCGGGCGCAGAGGGCCCGCACCGCCCGGCGCGGGATCACCCGGGCCGCCGGGTTTTCCGGTACGCCCGTTCGTTCCTGTCCGCGAGGCACGGGATCCTCCTTCGGGTCTCCTCGACCGCCGCCGGGTCGATCGTCGCCAGCGCCATCCCCTCCCCATCTCCGGCGAAGGCCAGCCGTTCGCCGACGGGGGACCAGATGCCAGACCCGCCCGCGTAATGGAACGGCCCGGACGGCCCCGTCGCGTTCGACGCCACCACGAACAGCTGGCTCTCCACCGCCCGCGCGGCGGCCAGGATCTCCCAGTGGGCGCTCCGCACGGAGGGCCATTGTGCCGAGACGCAGAAGAGCGTCGCCCCCTCGAGGAAATATTTCCGCGACAGCTCGGGGAAGCGCAGGTCGTAGCAGATCAGGGGACCGACGATCCCCACGTCGGTGGGGATGCCGCGCGACGACGTGCCGCGACGGAACCAGCGGTCCTCGCCGGAAGGGGTGAAGAGGTGGGCTTTCCGGTATTCCCCGGTGACGACGCCGGTGGCGTTGACGACGTACAGCGTGTTGTACACGCCGCGTCCGACGCGCTGGGGGAGCGACCCGGCGACGACCACCTTCCGGGACGCGGCGAACTCCCGGATCCCGTGGAGGATCGCCGGAGTGGTGGCGCAAAGCGGGGGAAGATCCGCTTCCGCGAACCCCGTGCTCCACATCTCGGGGAGGACGCACAGCCGCGCGCCTCTCCCGGCGGCCTCCCGCAGGAGCCGGAAGGCGCGCTCCCGGTTGCCCGGGACGTCTCCGACGTCGACGCGGAACTGCAGCGCGGCGGCGGGGAAAGGGGTTTTCTGCATCGTGTCTCCACGGAATCGAGGTGGCGGTCAGGGGACCGCGCGGGCCACCGTCACGACCACTATAATTCCGCCTCCCGTCCGTTTCAAGGCGATGGAGCACGCCTCCGCCGTGGCCCCGGTGGTGTAGACGTCGTCGAGGAGGAGGACGCGGGCCGGAACGCGCCGGTCCCGCGGGACCCGGAACGCCCCCTCCACGTTCTCCCGACGGTGTCCGGCCGGCAGGCCCGCCTGGGGGGCGCGCTCGCAGTCCCGCCGAAGGAGGAGGGGATCGAAGGGCCATCCGGAGCCGCTGGCGAGCCGGGCCCCGACGAGGGCGGGGAGATTGCATCCCCGCCGGAGATATTTCATGGGGCGTACGGGGACCGGAACCACCGTCGGCGCCGCGCCGTCCGGGAACAGGTCCCTCCAGGGTCCGCGAAACGCATCCCGGAGACGGTCCGCGACCGGACCCGCCGGGAACGGACGGGCCGCGTATTTCGCCGAAAGGATGGCGGCCCGCACGACACCCGCGTGGAGGAACAGGGAGCGGGCGGCGTCGAACGGCGGCGGGTTCGCCGCGCAGGCGGCGCAGGGGATCGGGAGATCGGAGGAGACGGCGGAACAGCCGCCGCACAGCGGACACGGGTTTCCCTCCCACGCCTTCCATCTCCGCACAGCCGCCGCGGAGAGGTCCGGGGAGGGGCGGGGGAGGAGCTCCCGAAGACACGACAGTTCCGCACCGGACCGGCGGAAAAACGGTACCCACCGGGCCTTCGCGCGGGAGAACACGCGTCGGCCGGCGCGGCCGGGGGAAGTACCGCGGGATGGTTCAGCGGGGGGTTGCGGAAATGGCGTACTCCCGGCTCCCGTGGTCGATGGCGTAGGTGTTCCATCCCCCGCAGGAGAGGCACCGGGCGGTCCACTTGATGGTGGAGGAGCCGCACCGCTGGCAGCGGAACGGGATGAGGTACCGCCGCTTGTATCCGTAGGCGCGCTGGTAGTGCTGGCTGGCCGATTCATACCGCCCCCTGCGCCGGAAGGCCTCCGCGAGCAGGACGTTCACCGACTCGCGGTCCGGGTCCAGGGTCTCCGCCTTCAACAACTGTTCCAGCGCCTCGTCGATCATCTCCAGCCGCAGGAAGAACTTCCCCGTGAAGAGGTTCACGTCGTAGTCGGAGGGGAACTCCCGCTGCAGGTGCGAGTAGATCCGGATCATCGCCTGCGGCCGCTCCGTCTCCACGCACAGGTCCTCGAGCCGGATGAGGAAGATCGGGTTGCGTGTGGCCCGGAACCCCTGCAGCAGGATCTCGGTTGCCGCTTCGACGTCCCGGCCCCGAAGGTGTTCGGAGAGGGCCGCGTGGGAGGGGCAGAACGACGGGTCGTCCTTGATCACATCGCGAAGCCGGCGTTCCGCGTCGTCCGCCTTCCCCTGCGCGAGGCGCACCAGGGCCTTCTCGTACCGCAGCGCCGTGAACAGGGCGTGGTCCGCGGCGGAGGCATCCTTCCCGCGCAGCTTCATCAGCTTCTTCTGCTCGTTGTAGGCGGAGACCATCTCCCCGCGGGAGAGGTGGATGTCGCGGATCTCCTCCCAGGCGCGCGGGTTCTCCCCTTCCGTCGACTCGACCGCGGAGAGAACCGAGAGGGCCGCCTCCGGGTCGTTCATCTTCCGGTACAGCCGCGCGAGGCGGAAGTAGGCGGACAGGTCGGACGGTTCGATCTGCTTGACCCGCGTCAGCGCCTTCACGGCCTCCAGCGGGTTCCCCAGCTCCTCCTGGGCGGCGGCCAGGAGGTCGAGCGCCTCCCGGTCGTCGGGGTTCACCGACAGGGAGCGGGTGAGTTCCCGCGCGGCCTCCTGGAGCATGCCGCGCTGGACCAGCTCCGCCGCCCGCGCTGCCCGCGCCTTCGCCGCGTCCCTGCGCTGCTTCTCGCGCCGCTCCCGCCAGGTGCGGGACGCCGACGTCACGTCCTTCACGAGGGTGCCCAGGATGACCATCGCCGCGCCGAGGGAGAAGGAGAGAATGGCCAGTTCGCTGACCGTCACTTCCACCTGCCGCGTGGCGGAGTAGTAGAACGGGACGTGCTGGCCGTTCAGCAGGGAGATGTACGAGAAGGCGACGAGGATCACGACGAAGAGCAGGAAGAGGAGGCGGATCGCCATGCGCGGAGGACCCTCCCGGGGTTGCGGTAGCCTTACCCCTCGGGGACCGGCACCTCGGGCGCCGCCCCCCACAGCCGGTCGAAGTTGTAGAACTCCCGGACCGCGGACTGGAACACGTGGACCACGAGGTCGCCGTAATCGAGGAGCGCCCAGCGCCCGTCGCGGAGCCCCTCGACCCCCAGGGGGCGGATCCCCTCCTCTTTCTTCAACGTCTCCTCGATGTACTGCGCCAGCGCCGTCACCTGGCGGTCCGAGGTCCCCGAGCAGAGCAGGAAGTAGTCGGCGTAGCCGGCGTGCTCCCGGACGTCGAGGGCCCGGATGTCCTGGCCCTTCTTCTCCTGGGCCAGCTTCGCGCACCGGAGCAGCGTCTCCCGCGTGGTGATGACCGGCTACCCTCCTTCTTCCGCTCGATACAGCGCATGGGCCGCGATGTGCCGCTCCACCTCCGGCGGCACCAGCCCACGGATGGACCTCCCCCGCCGAACCTTTTCCCGGATGGATCGCGACGAGATGTCGAGGACCGGAAGGTCGGGGCACAGCAGGCGTCGCCCGCCGGGCAGGCGGTAGGTGCGTCCCGGTAAACTATAGCAACCGTCCCCCTCCTTTTCAATACGCACCCCCGCCGGGAACGCGGATTCCGGCGGCGTCCCCGGCCGGGGGAGGAGGAGGAAATCGCACGCCGCCAGCAGCTCCTCCCAGCGGTGCCACGCGGGGATTTCCTGGAACGCGTCCGCGCCGACGAGGAAGAGGACCCCGACGCCGGGGTTCGCCGCGAGGATCTCCCGCACGGTGAGGAGAGAGTACGACGGGCCTTCCCTCCGCAGCTCCAGGTCGAGGACCGACAGCCCCTCTACGCCCGCCACGGCGGCCTCCGCCATGGCGTACCGGTGGCGCGCGGTGGCCACCGGCTGCCGCGGCTTGTGGGGCGGCTGGGCGGAAGGGACCAGGTGGACGCGGGGGAGGGGGAGGCCCTCCCGGACCTCGATGGCCATCCGGAGGTGGCCGTTGTGGAACGGGTCGAAGGTTCCCCCGAAGAGGGCGATGCCGGGACGCCCGCCGTGCACTACCGTCGCACCTGCCCGTCCCCGAGAGCGATGAACTTCGTCGTGGTCAGCTCGGAGAGGCCCATGGGGCCGAAGGCGTGGATCTTGGTGGTGCTGATGCCGATCTCCGCTCCCAGCCCAAGCTGGTACCCGTCGTTGAAGCGCGTGGATGCGTTGACCAGCACCAGGGATGAGTCCACCTCCCGGAGGAAGCGCATCGCCCGCCCGTGGTCGCGGGTGAGGATCGCCTCCGTGTGGAGGGAACCGTACGTCCGGATGTGCTCCATCGCCGCCTCCATCGACGGGACCACGCGCACCGCGAGGATGAGGTCGAGGTATTCCGTCCCCCAGTCCTCCTCCTTCGCCGGAACGGCGGACGGGACCCACCGTCGCGTCTCCGGGCAGCCGCGCAACTCCACTCCCGCCGCGGCGAGGGCTTCCGCCACCTTCGGGAGGAAGGCGGGGGCTGCGCCCTCGTGCACCAGGAGCGTCTCCATCGCGTTGCAGACTCCGGGGCGCTGGGCCTTCGCGTTGACGCATACCGGGACCGAAAGCGTAATGTCCGCCCCCTCGTCCACGTAGATGTGGCAGACCCCTTTGTAATGCTTGATCACCGGGATGCGGGACTTCTCCGCGACGCTTCGGATCAACCCCTCCCCCCCGCGGGGGATGATCAGGTCGACGTGCTCCTCCTGGGTCAGCAACGCGTCGATCGCCGCCCGGTCCGTTCGGGGGATCAGCGACACCGCGTCCTCCGGCAGGCCCGCGGAGGCCAGGGCATCCCGCAGGATCCCGGCGATGGCGGAGTTGGACGCGATCGCCTCGGAGCCCCCCCGGAGGACGACGGCGTTGCCGGATTTGACGCACAGGGCCGCCGCGTCGGCCGTCACGTTGGGGCGCGACTCGTAGATGATCCCGATCACCCCGAGGGGGATCCGCATCCGGCCGACCAGCAGCCCGTTCGGCCGTCGTTCCATCCGCTCGATCCCTCCCACGGGGTCGGGGAGGGCGGCCACCTCCTCGATGCCGTCGGCCATCTGCCGGATCACCGCGTCGGTAAGGCGCAGCCGGTCGATCATCGCGCCGGAAAGCCCCCGTGCCGCCCCCGCCTCCACGTCCCGGCCGTTCTCCGCCTTGAGGAACTCCGCACGGGCGCGCAGCCCCTTCGCCGTCTCCCGCAGGGCGTCGTTCTTCGCCGACGTGCCGGCGCGGGCCAGGGGCACCGACGCCGCTTTCGCGGCACGGCAGATGCGCTCCACCATCGCTTCCGTCGTCTCGTGCGCGCTCACCGCGGTCCGCCTCCTTTCCGGGCTCCGGGGGGCCGGGCCGCCGGGAGGATCGTGAGATCGTCCCGGTGGACCACCTCCGCCGGCGTGTCGGGCCCGAGAAGGGTCCGGATCTCCCCGCTGCGCTTCCCCTTCCCCCGATCCACCTGTTCGCTGCCCCACCGCGCTATCCCGCGGGCGAAGACGCGCCCGCGCCGATCCGCCACTTCCACCGCGTCGCCCGGCTGGAAGTCGCCGTTCGTCCCGGTCACTCCCGCCGGGAGGAGGCTCTTGCCCCCCTCCAGGAGCACCTTGCGCGCCCCGTCGTCCACCACGATGGTGCCGTGTACGTTCCGGGCGTAGGCGATCCACATCTTCCGGCTCGACAGCCGGCCGGTTTTCCTCGGCAGGATCAGTGTACCGGCGTCCTTCCCCGCGAGTACGTCGAGGACGGACCGGCGGGACAGCCCGGAGGCGATCACCACGGGGATCCCGGAGGCGGAGAGAACCCTCGCCGCGTGGATCTTGGAGGCCATCCCCCCCGTGCCCGTCGCGGAGGCGCGGCGGCCGACGGCGGCGCGCACCGTTTCGTCGTCGAGGTCCTCCACGAGGGGGATCCGGCGCGCGTCGGGGTGCCGGTGGGGATCTTTCGTGCACAGCCCGTCGCTGTCGGTCAGGAGGATCAGGAGATCCGCGCCGATCATCTGGGTGACCAGCGTCGCCAGATGGTCGTTGGCGCCCCCCCCGCCTCCCTCCAGGCGGATCTCCTCGGTGGCCACCGTGTCGTTCTCGTTGACGATGGGGACGATCCCGCGGGAGAGGAGTGTCTCGAGCGTGTTCCGCGCGTTGACGTACCGTTCCCGGTTCTCGAAGTCCTCGTGCGTGAGGAGCAGCTGGGCCACGTGGCGCCCCCGCTTCTCGAAGGCGCGCTCGTACGCGCGCATGAGCGTGGTCTGCCCCACCGCCGCCGCGGCCTGCTTGAGGGCCACCGTCCGCGGCCGCTCCGCCATTCCCAGCTTCTTCCTCCCTGCCGCGATGGCCCCGGAGGTGACGACGACGAACGAGATCCCCGCTCCGCCGAGAACCCGGGCCAGCTGGGCGGCAAGGGCGCGGATCGTGGATTCCCGGAGGCCCGCGACCGGATCGGCGACCGTCCCGCTCCCCAGCTTCACCACCACCCGTCGGATCCGGCGGGTCGCGAGGATCGTCCCGCGGTCCGGAACCGCGAGGCCGGGGTGCGCGCGTTCAGGCGACATGCGGCTGCCTCCTTCGCAGGTCGACGAGGCCATCGAGCAGCTTCGGAAGGCCTTCCCCGGTGGCCGCGGAGATGTAGTGGGCCGCCCCCTCGGGGTGGCCGATCGCCCTGCCCGCCCCCTCGGCGTTTTCGCGCGCCCCCGGCAGGTCCATCTTGTTGAAGGCCAGCAGCGTCGGCCGGGCGGAGAGCTCCGGCCGGAACCGCTCCATCTCGTCCCTGACCGTCCGGTACGCTTCCACGATCCGGTCCGGCTCCTGCCCGGCGTCGAGCACGTGGACCAGCCCCTCCGTCCGCTCGACGTGCTTGAGGAAGCGGTGTCCCAGCCCGGCCCCCCGGTGGGCCCCCTCGATCAACCCGGGCAGGTCCGCCACGACGAACTCCTCGTCGCGATGGCGGACCACCCCCAGAACGGGGGAGAGGGTGGTGAAGGGGTAGTCCGCGATCCTCGGACGCGCACGGGAGATGCGGGAGAGCAGGGTGGATTTCCCCGCGTTCGGGAGGCCGACCAGCCCGATCTGCGCGATGAGCTTCAGCTCCAGCCGCAGGCATAGCTCCTGTCCCGGCCCCCCGGGTTCCGCCCGGTCGGGAGCCTGGTTCACGGACGAGGTGAAGGCGGAGTTCCCACGCCCGCCCCGCCCGCCGGGGGCGGCAAGGAATGTCTCCCCCGGGCGGACCAGGTCGGCCAGCGTCTCGCCCGTCCCGGCGTCGCGGACGATCGTCCCCGGCGGGACGGCGATCCGCAGTTCGGGGGCGCTCTTTCCGTGCATGTTCTTCCCCATGCCGTGCTGGCCGCGCTTCGCCTTGAAGATGTTCCGGTACCGGAAATCGAGGAGAGTGGACAGGTGGGGGCTCACCTCGAGGAGGACGCAGCCGCCGTTCCCCCCGTCCCCGCCGTCGGGTCCCCCGCGGGGGACGAACTTCTCCCGGCGGAAGCTGACGCAGCCCCGGCCGCCGTCCCCGGAGCGGACGGTGATCGTGGCTTCGTCGATGAAGTGCATGAACGGGTAGACGTCAGGAGGCGGAGAGGACGGAAACCCTCTTGCGGTCTTTCCCCATGCGGCCGTACTGCACCACCCCGTCGATCAGCGCGAAGAGGGTGTGGTCCTTCCCCATCCCGACGTTCTCGCCGGGGTGGACCGCGGTCCCCCGCTGGCGGACGAGGATGGATCCTGCGGTGACGGCCTGGCCGCCGAACCGCTTCACGCCGAGACGCTTGCTTTGGCTGTCCCGGCCGTTTCGGGAGCTGCCTACGCCTTTCTTGTGTGCCATGGTGTTTCCCCCTGTTCCCGGGTCACCCGACCCGGATCTCGGTAACGGAGAGGGTCGTGAACGGCTGGCGGTGCCCCTGCTTCCGGGCGTACCCCTTGCGCTTCTTGTACTTGTAGACGAGGATCTTCTTCGTCTTTCCGTTGCGCACCGCCCTGCACACCACGGCGGCGCCGCTCACCGTGGGGGTTCCGACGGTCGTCCCCTGCTCCGTGGCGACCATCAGGACGTCGGTGAGTTCGACGGTCGCGCCGGCCTCGACCGGCAACTTCTCCACGTTGATGACGTCGCCGGGGGCGACGCGATGCTGCTTCCCCCCCGTGCGGACAACGGCGTACATGGCATCGCCCTCCATCCGGTTCGATAAGAACAAATTACTATAGGGACAGCGGTTTCCCGTGTCAACTGCGAAAACCCCCCGGACCTTGGGATATAGTACACCCGGGCCCGCACCGGCGGGCCGGAAAGGGGCGTGATGAAGGACGTCGTCATCGTGGGGGGAGGCCCCGCGGGTCTACTCCTGTCGCTCTGCCTCCAGGAGCACGGCATCGCCTACCGGACGCTGGAGCGGGGGAAGATCGGCCAGACGTGGCGCGACATGCGGCCGGGCCTTGTGCTGCTTTCGCCCGCCGTCCCCGGCACCGACTGGACCTCCCTGACCCTGCATCACCCCATCTGGGCGCTGCACGGCGTGCGCCGCCCGTTCCCCACCCGCGAGGACTTCCTCTGCTACGTGGATGCGTTCGCCCGGGAGAACCGGGTCGCCGTGGCGGAGCGGACGCCCGCGACGGCGGCGCGCGTGGTTCCGGGAGGTTTCGCGGTGTCCACGGGGGAGGGGGAGATCGGGTGCCGCTTCCTCGTGGTCGCGACGGGGGGCACAACGACCCCCCGCTACCCGGAGATCCCGGGGGTGGCCGGGAACCCGTGCGTCCTCCACTCGAGCGATTTCGTGAACTGCATGGCGTACGACGGGAAGCGGGTGCTGGTGATCGGGGGAGGGAACTCCGCCGCGGAGCTGTGCGTGGAACTGGCGGGGACCGCGCTGGTGACCCTGTGCACCCGCAGCCCCCTCCGGTACTTCAGCGAAACCGGGGAGCTGGACCACATCCGGGGATCCTCGGAGAGCGTCCTCAAGGAGCTCATCCGGTTCCGGATCCTCGGCCTCCGGGAGGGGGACCCGGTGGTTTCGGTCAACGACCGCCTCGTGCGGTTCCGGAGCGGGGCGGAGGAAACCTTCGACTGGATCGTCTGCGGGACGGGGTACCGGCCGTTGTGGCTTCCGGTATCGGGCGGGACGGTGAAGACGGACGCAGAGGGGTTCCCCGTCATCTCGCGCGTCGGGGAGTCCAGCATTCCCGGCCTGTATTTCTGCGGCTCCCTCGCGATGTTCCACCGCCGCTGCGCCTTCATCCACGGCTTCCGCAACTACGTGGAGAAGGTGTTCTGGGACATCGCCGACCGGCTCTAACCATCCCGATCCTTCCCGTCCCCCGGAAGACGGTACTGCAGGCCTTCCGCCACGTGCGGGAGGGCCACCCTTCGCTCCCCCGCCAGGTCCGCGATGGTGCGCGCCACGCGGCACGCCTTCCCGATCGCCCTTCCCGAAAGGGACATCCGCTCTGAAGCCCGCTGGAGGAACGCCCGCGCTTCGGGAGCCAGCTCGCGCAGGAGTTCGGACGTCGAGGCACGGACCGTACCGCTCGACCGTTGCGGACGCCCCGCGTACCTCTCCTCCTGGATGGCGCGGCATGCGGCCACCCGGAGGCGCACGGCGAAGGAGCTCTCGCCGGCGTCATTCGTCGACCATGCCTCCGGCGCCACCGACGCCACGGAAACGGCAAGGTCGATCCGGTCGAGCAGGGGGCCGGAGAACTTCCGCGTGAAGCGGGTGACGGCATGCGGGGAACACCGGCATACCCGCTTCGGGTGGCCCGCGTTGCCGCATGGGCAGGGGTTGGTGGCGGCCAGCAGCAGGAAGCGGCAGGGGAACCGGTACCGGTGGCCGGCCCGCGAAACCCGGATTTCCCCGGCCTCGAGGGGTTGGCGCAGCCCCTCCCGCGCCTCGGGACGGAATTCCGAGAATTCGTCCAGGAAGAGGACCCCGTAGTGCGCGAAGGAGACTTCTCCCGGCCTGGGCGGGTTTCCGCCCCCCAGAAGACCGGCGGGGGAAATCGAGGAGTGCGGGGCGCGGAAGGGGCGGCGGAGCAGGGGAGAGGGCCACGGTGGCTCGCCGGCGGCGCTGTACACCCGCGTCGTCTCCAGCGCCTCGGAAGGGGAGAGGTCGGGGAGGATTCCCGGCAGCCGCTCCGCGAGCATCGTCTTCCCGCATCCGGGGGGGCCGACCAGGAGCATCGCGTGGGAACCGGCCGCGGCGATCTCGAGGGCCCTGCGCGCCACCGGTTGTCCCGCCACGTCCAGGAGGTCCGGCTCCCGGCGGGGCTCCGTGCCGCCCCGGGCCGGGGGGGGATCGGGGGGAGCGACCGGGTCCCGGGGCGCATCGCCGGAGAGGACCGCGGCCGCTTCCCGCAGCGTTCGGACCGCCGCGACGCGCACTCCCGGGACGAGCCGCGCCTCTTCTCCGTTCGCGGCGGGGGTGATGACCCCGGGGACACGTCGCTCCCGGGCGAGGAGGGCCTGGGAGAGCGAGCCGCGGACCGGGCGCACGGTGCCGTCCAGCGACAGCTCGCCGGCGATCACCCATTTTTCCAGGGCCTCCCCCGGAAGGACCCCCTCCGCGCACAGGACCGAGAGCGCGATCGGAAGGTCGAACAGGGAGCCGTCCTTCCGGAGATCCGCGGGCGCCAGGTTGATGGTGACCTTCCTCCCGGGGAAGGGGAGCCCCGAATTCCGGACCGCCGTCCGGATCCGGTCGCCGCTTTCCCGGACGGCCCCGCCGGGCAGCCCGACGACCGTGTAGGCGGGCAGACCCTGTGTGATGTCCGTCTCGACCTCGACCGGCACGGCTTCCACGCCGATCACGGCGAAGGACAGGGCGCGCACGAGCATGCGGGGGCACCTCCAGGTGACGGGCGACGGAACCCTTGCTTGGACAGACCGCGGGCGGGAAACGGCAACGTCCGTGCCGTGGGGATCGACGGCAGCCGGTTACCGGTTTCCGTCCGCTCCGTCCGACGGGGGCAGTTCGTTGAGGGGGATGGCGGAGTCGAATACAATGGCGCTCTGGGGAAACGCGGACACCGGATCGTGTCGCGCGGGAGTTTCCCGCGGAGGGAGGGCGAGGGCATGGGGGCGGCGGGCCGGGTCAGGATGGCGGACGTGTCGGGGAAGGAGGCGACTGCCCGGGAGGCGGTCGCGGAGGGGTGGGTGTTCCTCTCGGGCGCCGCGTGGGAGATGATCCGGGACGGTCGCATGGCGAAGGGGGATGTGCCCGCGGTGGCGCGCGTGGCGGGGATCCTGGCGGCGAAGGATACCCCCCGGCTCCTGCCCCTGTGCCACCCCGTACCTCTCTCTTCGGTCGGTGTGGAAGTGACCCTCCCGCGACGCGGGGCGCTGCGGGTGGAGTCGACGGTGCGGGCCGTGGCCCCCACCGGCGTCGAGATGGAGGCGCTCGCCGCGGTGGCCGCCGCTGCGCTCTGCGTGTACGACATGGCGAAGCCGGTGGACCGCGGGATCCGGATCGAGGGGATCCGGCTGCTCCGGAAGACGGGCGGGAAAAGCGGGGACTACCTGGCGCGCCCGCTCCGGGCCCCCCGCCGAAGCGTCCCGGCCAGCCGGAACGCTTCCTCCCGCTCCGCCGGGGAAAGGGGGCGCGCCCCGAAGCGGTCCCGGTGATAGAGGTCCAGGAACCGCCCGGCGTTCCCGGCGAGTGCGGGACGAGACCGGACGGCTTCGGAGAGCATCCCGCCCATGGAGGTCCCGGGGACGGGGCGATACCCTTCGCGTTCCAGGCGGCGCGCCAGGCGCGCATAGGCGGGAGGCAGCCGGCCCGGCCCGCCGTGCGGCGCCTCCCCCTTCCTTCCCGCCGACAGGCGGTACAGCAGGAACAGGCCGAGTCCCGCGAATCCCGCGAGCGCCGCGGCGCGCAGCGGTGTCCTGGCGCCGGGCCCGCCCAGCCCGCGGAATCCTCTCCCCGTCCTGCGCAGGGCGGACCACCCCCCCGCGACCGCCTCCGCCTGCATCCGCAGGGAGTAGTTGATGACGTACTTGTCCCACCGCTGGCGCACCCAGTCCAGGTACAGGCCCGGCTTGCCGGTCCTCACCAGGAACGGGGAGTCCCCTTCAGGCGGCGGGGTCGCGTCCAGGGTGACCCAGCGACCGTCGATCCAGCCTTCCGTCCACGCATGGGCGTCCGACTCCCGGACGATGAGGTACCGGCCGAGGTCGCTCCACTCGCCTCCGTAATACCCGGCCGCGACGCGGGAGGGGATCCCCGCACCCCGCAGCATCATGGCCAGCGCCGCCGCGAAATGCTCGCAGTACCCCGCCCGCTTTTCGAACAGGAATTCCCGCAGGGAGGATGCGGGGTCTGTCAGCGTGTAGCGGAAGCCGGACCGGAGGAATCGGAGGAGGCGGTCCGCCCGCTCTGCATCGTTCCCGGCGTCTCCCGCAATCTCCCGCCCGAGGGCGCTCTCGGGCGCGAGCTCCGCGGGGATCTCCAGGAATTCCCGGCCGGGGGCCGCCGCCCTGCGCGGCGGGATCTCCTCCGCGAACCGCACGCGGTAGCGCATCGTCGGGTGGCCGGCCTGGGGCAGGGACAGGGACAGGTTTCCCTCCCCGTCGGCGAGCATCTCGCCGATGGCCCCCTCCACGGTCACCGGGTGGACGTAGGCGAACAGGGCGGGGTGGTCCGCCGGCTCCAGCGTGATGTCGGCGACGGAAAGGGGGACGCCGCCGGGTGCGCTGCCGACGATGTAATGGAATCCCGCCCTGGGCGCCCGCGCGGTGCCGGTTCGGGCGATCTTCCAACCCCCCGCGTCCGGGCGGGAGTAGGAGACCCCCCGGAGGTAGAGCGCCGTGGGCGGCCGGCGGGGAGGGACGGGGAACTCCACCCGCGCGACGACGCGACGGGACGTCTTGACGCCGGTCACTTCCCGGAAGGTTATGGTCTCCGAGAACCCCGTCACGGAGTGCGCCCGGGAGAGGCGATGGAGCGGGAGGCGGAAATCGAGGCGGGGAACGGTGGCGAACAACGCCGCGCAGAGGAGGAAGCCGCCCGCCCCGGACAGCGCGATGGCCGCCGCCGCTGCGCGCGCGGGGACGTCGTAGCCCCCGGAGGGCTTTTCCGATTCCACTTCCTCCTCGTGCTGGAGATGAAGGCCCCACATGGCCCCGGCGGAGGAGGTGAGGAACAGGAATGCGAAGGGAGCGAACAGGAGTTCATCCGTGGACGCCGCCGCCGCGAGGAACTCGAGGAAGGAGACGGCGCACAATTGCCACCCGTCGCGGACCCGCTTGGGGAGCAGCAGCCCGATCGACTGGACGCCGAGAACCATCAGGGTGATGGAGGAGAGGAGGTCCCGGCTCCCGATCAGAAGGTCCGCCGCCGCCGCGACGAGGATGAGGATCGCAAGGGGGGCGCCGAGGCGGGAGAGACCGTCCCGTCGGACGCCCCCCAGGTCCATCGCGACGCCGGCCGCGAGCGCGACGACGGTGACGGACAGGGCGCCGCGGGAGACGTCGGTGAAGAGGGCGAGGAGGAGGACTCCGACCCCCCATTGGGCCCGCAGGGACCACCAGGCGATCCGCCGGGCCCCTCCCCGCACGCTCACGTTCCGGCCTCCACTTCGGGCGTCCCATCCGCCCGGGCCGTCGCGAGCGCCTCTAGCGCCCGCGTCCTCCGGTCCCGGTCCGTCGCGCCGGAGACGAGGTGGTCGCCGAGCCAGAGACGGTACGGGATGCCCCTCTCCTCGAGGGCAAGCACCGCGCCGCAGGCCTCGGAGATCCGCCGCTCGAAATCTTCGGCGGGACACGGCGCAGGGACCCGCAGGTCCACGGCCGGCGCGCTCTCCCCCTCCCGCTCCTTCACCATCCACCGCCCCGCGCGGGCGGTGGCCTTCCAGTGGATGTCCCGCACGGGGTCCGCGGGGAGGTGCTCGCGCGCGCCCCGGGGGAACGCGCCCGCCCTCCCGGCGGCGCGGGGATCTTCCTCCGTGGCGGCGTCCAGGAGGATCCGCTTCCACTCCCCGGGGAGCGCCGGACGCGGGTACACCGCCCATCCCGCCGGGATGTCCAGGTCCCGCGACTTCTCGAACAGGGCGAAGGGGAAGCGCGTGGAGAGGGAGGCCGGTATCGTCCCGACGCGGCCGCGGGAGGAGGGCGAGAAGCGGACAACCCGGGTGACGCGCCCGCCCGGAGGGACGTCCGGGAGGCGGAACGAAATGTCCCCTCCCGGCACCCGCGCGGACGCCGCCAGGGACAGCCCCGGGAACCGCTTTCCCGCCGCGGAGCAGGATGCCAGGAGGAGCGCCTCGCTTCCCGCGAAGGGATCCGACGCGGGAGCGAGCGAAAGGGAAACCCGGCGCAGCGTCCACTCCGACAGGAAACCGGAGAGGATCACCAGGGCGAGGTTTGCGCTCAAGGCCAGGTACAGGAGGTTGTTCCCCGTGTTGACCGCCGCTACTCCTACGCCGAGGGTGAGGAGGAGGAACGCCTTCCCCTCGCGGGTGATCCTAAGCCGCCGGGGAGGTCGGAACCTGCGCGACAGGCGATGGAGGAAGCCCTTCACAGCGGCGCGGGGACGGTGTCCAGCACCTCTTCGAGGATGGCCCGCGCGGCATCCGTTCCGGCGGCGGCGCCCCTGGGGAAGAGCCGGTGGCAGAGCACGGCGGGCGCCACCCGGCGGACGTCGCTCGGCGTCACGTGGTCCCTTCCCGAGAGGAGCGCGAGCGCCTGGGCGGTCGCCTTCAGGCCGATCGCCCCGCGGGGGGAGGCGCCCAGGCGGACGGCGGCGTGCCGTCGCGTCGCTGCGGCGATCCGCTGGATGTAATCCAGAATGGAGTCCCGCACGGTCACCCCGTCCACCGTCTCCCGGAGGGCGCGCACCTGCTCCGGGGAGAGGACGGGCGGGATCCCGTCCCGCACCGTGAGGAGGTTGTTCTCCCGGAGGAGGACGAGTTCCGATTCCCGGTCGGGGTAGTCCAGCCGGATGCGGAGATTGAACCGGTCGAGTTGCGATTCGGGGAGGGGGTAGGTGCCGTGCTGCTCGTGGGGGTTCTGCGTGGCGATCACGAGGAACGGTTCGGGGAGCGGATAGGTCCTGTTGTCCACCGTCACCTGGCGCTCGCTCATCGCCTCGAGGAGGGCGCTCTGGGCGCGGGGGTTGCTGCGGTTGATCTCGTCGGCGAGAACGATGTTCGCGAACAGCGGGCCGGGGGAAAAGACGAAGGATTTCCGTTCCGCGTCGAGGATGTGCACCCCCAGGATGTCCTGGGGGAGGAGGTCGCTCGTGAACTGGATGCGGCGGAAGGTCCCGGAGATCCCCGCGGAGAGGGCCCGTGCGAGGGTGGTCTTCCCTGTACCGGGGACATCCTCCAGCAGGATGTGGCCCCCCGCGAGGAACGAGGCGAGGGCGAGGTCCACCGCGTCCTTTTTCCCGAGCAGGACGCCTTCCACGTTTTCCCGGAACCGGGTGAGGAGGCCGATGAGCGGGGTGCGGTCCATGAAGATCATTATCGCCCGACAGGCCGTGGTTCTTTGACAAAAATCGGGAATGGTATTTGAATGGAACCCGGCAATCCGTTCCGGGAGGCGGGATGCCGGGCGTCCGCGGGCGTTGGGATCGGCCGTTGAAAGAGGTGGATGAGGGGGAACTGTTCCGCGCCGCCTTCCCGGGGGACGGGGAGCCGATGCGGCGCATCGCCCGGAGGGAAGGCGCGTACGACGCGGATCGGGAACTCCGGTGGGAGTCCGTGCTGGAGCTGGCCCGGAGGGCTTTGTCCGCGCCGGTTTCCCGCCCGGAGCCGTTCCGCTGTGCGGCGGAGGTGTTCGAGGGGTACCGGCACCGGTTCGCATCGGTGCCGGTAGAGGTGTTCCTCGCCGTGCTCCTGGACGTCAAGCACCGTCCCGTGCGGGAGGAACGCGTGTCGGTCGGAGTCCTGGACGCCAGCCTCATCCACCCCCGCGAGGTGTTCGCCGCGGCGGTCCGGGAACGCGCCGCGGCGGTGATCCTCCTCCACAACCACCCGAGCGGCGATCCCGAGCCCAGCCCGGAGGACCGCGAAGTGACCCGCCGGCTCCGGAATGCGGGCGGGATCCTCGGCATCCCCGTGCTCGACCACGTGATCGTGGGGGACGGGGCGTATTTCAGTTTCCGGGAGGAGGCCGGCTGGTGATGTTCGGGATCCTGCGTTCCCTGGCCATCCTGACCCTGACCGCGGGGTGTTCCCTGGCGACCCTGGTGGCCGCGGTGGTTTTTCGTGGCTCGGCGCCCGAGCGGGTGATGGGGTGGTGGGGGCGCGCCTTCGTGCGCCTGGGGGGATTCCGGGTACGGGTGGAGGGGATGGAGGAACTCCCGCCGGGTGGCGCGGTGCTGGTGGCCAACCACCAGAGCGTGGTGGACATCCCGCTGCTGCTGTCCGCCTTCCGGCGGCCGGTGAAATTCCTCGCCAAGCGGGAACTGGGGGAAATCCCCCTGTTCGGAAAGGCGATGGCGGCGGCGGGGAACCTGTTCGTCGACCGGGAGGACCCGCGGGATTCGGTCATTATGCTCAGGGACGCGGGCGCCCGCGTGCGCGGCGGAACGCTCCTCGTCGTCTTCCCCGAGGGGACCCGAAGCACGGACGGATCGATCGGGGAGTTCAAGCCGGGTGCGTTCTATCTCGCCCAGAGATCCGGGGCGCCGGTGGTCCCGGTCTACCTCGACGGCGGGAACCGGGCGCTGCCGAAAGGAACTTTCCGTTTCCGCCCGGCGGATCTCCTGGTGCGGGTACTCCCCCCCCTCACCGGGGAGGAAGGGGCGGGCGGCGCCAAGGAACGGATCGCCGCGTCCGTGCGGGACCGCATCGTGCTGGAGCGAAACCGGTCAGCAGGGGGGGGCACTCCTTTCCAGCATCCCGGGGGTGAGCCAGGAGCGCCTCCCTCCGGCAACAACAGGGAAGGAGTATCCTCCGCCAGATGACGCTGCGGGTAGTGCCGATGGGGGGGTTGGGCGAGATCGGCCTGAACTCCATGCTCTTCGACGACGGCGATTCCGCGCTCCTCGTCGACGCGGGCCTGATGTTCCCCGACGACACGATGCTGGGGATCGATTACGTCGTGCCCGATTACTCCGCCCTCCGCGAGAACGCCTGCCGCCTGCGGGCTCTCCTGCTCACCCACGGCCACGAGGACCACATCGGCGCGGTCCCCTTCCTGCTGAAGGAGGTGGACATCCCGGTGTACGGCACCCGCCTGACGCTGGGGCTGCTGCGCCACCGCCTTGCGGAGCACGGCATGGAGGGGCGGGTCCGCCTGTTCCCGATCGCACGGGACGCGCGGTTCCGGCTGGGCGGCTTCGAGGTGGAGGCCTTCCCGGTATGCCACAGCATCCCCGACGCGGTGGGGTACGTGCTGCGGTGCCGGGACGGCGTGTTCGTCCACACGGGCGATTTCAAGATCGACCCGTTCCCGCTGGACGGCGTCCCCACCGCTCTCGACCGGCTGCGGGCCATCGCCCGGGACGAGAGGGTCGACGCCCTCTTCTCCGACTCCACGAACGTGGAGCACGAAGGGGTGAGTCCCCCGGAGCGGTTCGTCGGGGAGGCGCTCTCGGAGATCTTCTCGCAGGCGACGGGGCGGGTCATCGTCGCCATGTTCTCCTCCAACATCCACCGGATCCAGGAGGCGCTGCGGGCCGCCGCCCGCTGCGGCCGTCGCGTGGCGTTGTGCGGGAAGAGCATGGTGCGCAACGTGGGGACGGCGATCGAACTGGGGTACATGACCCTCCCTCAACCGGGGATCCTCATCCCGGTGGAGGAGACGGCGGATCTTCCGGACCGGACCGTCTCTGTCCTGACCACGGGGAGCCAGGGGGAGCCCCGCTCCGCGCTGACCCTGATGGCCCTGGGGGAGCACAAGCACGTGAAGATCCGGGAGGGGGACACGGCGGTCCTCTCCTCGAAGTTCATCCCCGGGAACGAGCGGGCCATCGCCAGCGTGATCAACCGGCTTTTCCTCGCGGGGGCGGACGTCCTGTATGAGAAGATATCCGAGGTCCACGTCTCGGGGCACGGGAGCCGGGACGAACTCCGGGAGATGATCCGTGCCGTCCGGCCGCGGCACTTCGTACCCGTGCACGGGGAGCCCCGGCTCCTGGTCCGGCACCGGAAGCTGGCCGAGGCGTTGGGCGTGCCCGTCGCGGCGGTCGCGCTGAACGGCGACGTGATGGAATTCCGCGGGGGGGCGATGTCCCGCGCGGGGAGGGTGGAGGTGGGGAGGCGTTTCGTGGACGGCAAGGGGGTCGGGGATGTGGAGAGCCTGGTGCTCAAGGACCGGTTCCACCTCTCCCAGGTCGGGATGGTCATGGTGGTGGTGGCCCTCTCCTCGACCACGGGCGAACTCCTGTACGGCCCCGACATCGTCACCCGGGGCGTCGTGACCGAGAGCGGGGACGAAGGCCTGGCCGCGGGTGCGCGGGAGGAGGTCCTCCTGGCCCTCGGGGAGGCCGGCGCGGGTGCGCGGACCGACCCCGCGGAGATGCAGACCGACATCCGCCGGGCGCTGCGCCGGTACTTCAACCGGCGGCTCGAGCGCAAGCCCATGATCGTGCCCGTGCTGCTGGAGCTGTGACGGTGACCGACCTGGCGAGGATCAAGCGGGACGCCCTGGCGATCCTGTTCCTCACGGCGGGCATCTTCCTCACCGTCGCGCTGGTTTCCTTCCACCAGATGGACCCGTCCCTCTCCGCGTGGAGTTCGTCGGGCGCGGAGGTCCGCAACTGGGGGGGCACCGTAGGCGCGGTCGTGTCCGACCTCCTCCTGCAGTTGTTCGGCATCGGCGCCCTCGGCCTCCCCGTCCTCTGCCTCCTCCTGGCCTACTGGACCTTCCGCGGGGAGGGGATCCTCGGGAAGTGGGGTCGCGCTGCGGGGGGCCTGCTCGCGGTGTGCTCCCTGCTGGGGATCCTCAGCTTCTTCGCCGGGCACGTGTCGGTGCTGGGGCAGGACGTGTTCCTCCCGGGGATCGTGGGGGACCTCCTCGGGAAACATTTCCTCGGGAGGCTGCTCAGCTCGGTGGGGGGGGTGCTCGCACTCGCCGCCCTCCTGTTGTTTTCCCTGATGCTGGTCACGGGGCTCCCCCTGAGCGGGCTTCCGGGCCTGGTGCGCCGGGAGAAGTCGGCCGAGAAGGTGCGGGCCATGGTCAAGGAGAAGCTCGCCCCGCGGGAGGCGTGGGAGGAGGAGGCGGAGACCCCGCCGCCCCGGGAGCCCGTCCCGCCGCGCATCGTTCCCTCCAGGCCGGTGGCGGAGGAGGCGTCGCCGCCGCGACCGGCCGGAAAGGCGTTCGTCCTCCCCCTGCTGGATCTTCTCGAGCCGGTCCCGGCCGGGGAAGAGGGAGTGGACGAGGCGACGCTGCAGGAGAACGCCCAGGCGCTCCTGTCGAAGCTCGCCGAGCACGGCATCGAAGGAATCATCACCGAGATCCGCACCGGCCCGCTCGTGACGATGTATGAATTCCGGCCGGCGCCCGGCATCAAGGCGAACCGGGTTTCCGCGATGGCGGACGACCTCGCCCTGGCGATGCGGTGCGAGTCGGTGCGCGTCGTCCCCAACATCCCCGGGAAGGGCGTCATGGGGTTCGAGATCCCCAACGCCCGGAGGGCGTCGATCGTCCTCCGGGAGCTCCTCGGTTGCCCGGCGTACGCCTCCGCAAGTACGACCCTCGCCCTCGCGATGGGGAAGGACATCTTCGGGGAACCGGTCGTGCGGGACCTGGGGAAGATGCCCCACCTACTGATCGCCGGCGCCACCGGATCGGGAAAGAGCGTGGCGCTCCACACGATGGTCCTGTCGATCCTGTTCCGCGCGACCCCGGACGAAGTGCGGATGATCCTCGTCGACCCGAAGATGCTGGAGCTGTCCCTCTACGAGGGGATCCCGCACCTGTACCACCCCGTAGTCACCCAGCCGCGCGACGCGGCGCAGGTGCTCAAGTGGGCGGTGGGGGAGATGCGGGGCCGGTACCAGCTGATGATGGAGAACGGCGTCCGGCACATCGACGCCTTCAACCAGTTCGTCGAGAAGCGCCAGCGCGCCGGGAAATCCCGGGCCGGAGCGGAAACCGACGATCTTTCGAAATTGCCGTACATCGTCATCGTCATCGACGAGCTGGCGGACCTGATGATGACCACCGCATCCCGGCGGGAGGTCGAGGACTCCATCACCCAGCTTACCCAGATGGCGCGTGCCGCGGGCATCCACCTGATCTTCGCCACCCAGCGCCCCTCCGTGGACGTGCTGACCGGCGTCATCAAGGCGAACTTCCCCTCCCGCGTGTCCTTCAAGGTGACCTCCCAGTTCGACTCCCGTACCATCCTCGACCAGTCCGGAGCGGAGACGCTGCTGGGCTTCGGCGACATGCTCTTCCTCCAGCCTGGCGTCGGGGGGGTCCTCCGGCTCCACGGCCCGTACGTCGGCGAGGGGGAGATCCAGCGGGTGGCCGAACACCTTCGTGCGCAGGGGCCGCCCGCATACGACTCCGCCATCACCGCCCCGCCCTCCTCCGAGGAGCCCGACCCCTCGCGGGACGAGAAATTCGACGCCGCGGTCGAGGAGGTCGTCCGCGCGGGCCGGGCGTCCGTCTCGTTTCTCCAGCGTCGTCTCCAGATCGGGTTCAACCGCGCGGCGCGGATCGTCGAGGAGATGGAGCGCCAGGGGATCGTCGGCCCCGCGGAGGGCGGAAAGCAGCGCGAGGTCTACGTCACGCGGAAAGAGGGGTGAGTCCCAGGATGGTCACGGTACAGCTCGGGATCGTGCGCGGGATCCTTCTCGCCGCCCTATTGCTGCTGCCCGTGCGGGCCGGGGCGGAGGACGGGGAGGCCCTGCTGAAGAGGATCGGGCAGCGGTACGCGGGGGCGAAGACGCTCTCGGCGAATTTCCGGCAGGAAGTGCCGCTGCAGAACC
>Ga0316600_10000186_pt1 | contig 36413 bp, 37 predicted proteins | sample OWC_soil_day5_CT_FD_207652 | JGI IMG/M metagenome (GOLD analysis project Ga0316600, IMG submission 207652) | Wetland soil microbial communities from Old Woman Creek delta, Ohio, United States - OWC_soil_day5_CT | ecosystem: Environmental > Terrestrial > Soil > Wetlands | place: USA: Ohio... | reverse complement strand
ATAGCAGCTCTAGTAGCCTTTTTCTTTGAATATTTACTCCGAATTTCGGAAAACAATGTCCATCAAACAATTATAAAATATAAAAACATTCTAGTGACTTAAAAAATGGTCATTTTTCAGTGGTTTCAACCTGTCCCCTTGTCCCTTGATTGATGGACAAATTCAAAATTTTTTGGCAAAATATAATTTAGAGTTAATAGATGAATTGGACTCAGCTAGATTGGCCAAAGAGTATTTTAATCAAAATGATTTTGGACTGATAGTGAGAAAATTTTAAATTGTAACAGCAGAAAATAACGGTGTAAAATGACTCCGCTAGTATTGTGCTCATTTAGGAAAAAATTTGGTTGATAAAAAAACAAGAAGAAATCACTGCTGGTAAGTGAGATAAAGTAAGAGTAAAAGGGAGAATTGAAATCATGGCTGAAAAATATGTATTTATATGTTATCCAAAATGCACTACTTGCCAGAAAGCACAAAGATGGCTGAATGAAAGTAACATTGACTATGAAGTGCGAAATATAAAAGAGCAGAATCCTACAGCAATTGAGCTAGAGCTTTGGTGGAAAAAAAGTAATATGCCGCTTCGTAAATTTTTTAATGCAAGCGGACTCTTATACAAATCCTTGGCGCTCAAAGATAAGCTGCCAAACATGTCTGAGCCAGAGCAACTCGCTTTGCTCGCAACCGATGGAATGTTAGTGAAACGTCCTTTGTTAATTGCTGCTGATAAAGTTTTAGTAGGTTTTAAAGAGGCGGAGTGGGGAGAATTTTTAAAAAAGATATGAGCAAATCGTCGAGCCTAAAGTTGCTGAGCGAAACTAGGATGCAAAACCGAAAAACAGGACTAAAGAACTAAGAATATTGACCTATTGTGTCGAGCGGTATATAATGGAATTATAAAAATATTGAAAATATTGAAAATATTCTAATAGTTTCAATGCGATTCAATAATTAGAAAATTTATCAAATAAAGATGCAAAGCTATGGGTCTAATGACGATTATGTCCATGACTGCCAGGGGACTGGTGTAGTTTTGAACTAAGAGTTTAATGTACATGAGCTGAGACACCAAGCCAAGCCAATACCAAGGTTTGGCTTTTTTCTTTTAAGGTGTATAGGTAACTGGAAATGGTAAGGTAATTAACCAAAAGGAAAGGTTGGTGACTTAGAATGGCTGAAGTGTTCAGTGAATATGTTGAGAAAGCTGAGGAGGATACACAACGAGAAAAATATCTTACTTTTTCTATAGGCAATGAAGCCTATGGCTTTGAGATTAAGTATGTAACGGAGATTATTGGTATTCAAGAAATTACTCAGATACCAGAGTTACCCCGTTATATAAAAGGTATCATTAATTTAAGAGGAAAAATTATTCCAGTCATGGATGTTAGGCTGAGATTCAAAAAAGAAGAACGAGTATACAATGACCGAACGTGTATTGTTGTCATTGATATTCAAGATAGTTCAATCGGTTTGGTTGTAGATTATGTTTCTGAGGTTATGAGGATTCCCGAAGAACATATAGCACCGCCACCGACAGTTAAAAATGGTTTTCATAATCGTTATATAAAAGGTATCGGCAAAGTGGGCACTGAAGTGAAAATATTACTGGATTGTGACAAGTTGCTAAATGATGAAGAAATAGATGTTTTGAGCAATGCTATGGGTGAGTGAAGTATAAGAAGGAGTTAGTCATGGCTTTTACTTATTTTTTTCGAGATTTACATACGTTAGAGCAGATTTCTAAATATCTTGTTCCAAGTATAACTGGTCGTTCACTGATCCGAATTTGGGATGCTGGATGTGCTTCTGGCCAAGAGCCTTATACACTAGCGCTTATTCTTGCTGAAACTATGGGGCGATTTTCGTTCCGCAACCTACGGATTGAAGCCACTGATCTCGATGGCAGTAATTTGTTTGGTGATATCATAGCCAAGGGAATTTATCCGCGAGAAGAAGTCGAGCGAATTCCGGCAGACGTTCTGCAAAAATATTTCAGACCGTTACATGGTGCTAGTCATTTTCAGATTGATGAACAAATTCGTAACCGCCTTTTGTTTCATAAGCACAACCTGCTATCAGGTGAAGCGGTAGGTGAAGGTTTTTCTTTAATTCTTTGTAAAAATGTACTGCTACATCTTCAGTCGTCTCAGCGGGTAGAAGTGATTAGAATGTTTCATCATGCGTTGATTCCTGGCGGATTTTTTGCGATGGAGCAAACACAGAATATGCCAGAAGAAATTGAGCACTTATTTGAGCAGGTTACAGCAGATGCTCAGCTTTTTCGTAAACTTGAAGTGTCGTAATGAGGATAGTGTGTTTAAAACAGCATCCGTATAAGTACTCATGCAGCTCATATTTGATTTTGGGGGACTGGAATCGCATTGAAGATGTAAATACATTAGTGGATGGGGGAATTGATGGCTTCATTCTAGAAGAAATCAGTAAGTTATCAACTGGAGTTGGCAAAAAAGCAGTAGAACAGATCGTTCTCACACACAGTCATTTTGACCATTGTGCAGGTGTGAAGTTTGTAAAAAAAGATATTCTTGCCCAGTATTCGCGTCTTCCCAGAGGGATGTTGCTGATCATACGCTTTCTGACGGCGAAATAATACGTTGTGGCGACAGAAATTTTGAAATAATTCATATTCCAGGACATTCTTGTGATTCTATCAGCTTGTACTGTCCTGAACAAGCAGCTCTTTTTTCGGGAGATGCTCCATTGTTTATTAAAACCCCAGGTGGGTCTTATGCAGAAAGCTTTATAAACGCATTAGAAAAAATTGCCCGACGTCACATTTTTATTGTTTATCCAGGGCATGGAGCGCCAGTTTCAGGAAATATTGGTGAGATATTCGACAATACATTACGCAATGTATATAAGAGTGAGATTACTACTTCATTATGAAAATAGGGGGAGAAAAAAATGCAGTGGTTTAATAATATGAAAATTATGTCTAAACTGTTTACTGGTTTTATGTTGGTGGCATTATTGGCAGGACTTGTTGGCTATGTCGGTATTACGGACATTAAAGAAATCGATGATAATGATATAGTACTCTATGAAAAAATGACGGTTCCGATTGGAACATTGCAAGATATGACGGACAGTTTTCATCGAGTGCGCAATAATTTACTAGAGTTAACCTTGGTAGAAACCCCTGAAGAACGAGATACTTTGACTAAAAATATTAAAGATCGCCGTATTGAACTAGACCGATATTCTGAAGAATTTTCCAAAACCATTACTACACCAGAGATTAAGGATCAATTTAGCAAGTATATGGAAACGCGTAAAGCGTATGGACGGATAATAGACCAAGCTACTAGTATGGTCTATGGAGGAAATTCCAGTGGTGCCAGAGCTTTATTAAAAGGTGAAGGCGATAAAATTAGAACAGTCTACCAAGATGATTTGGATAAATTAGTTAAATTAAAATTAGAGCAAGCTAAGAAAACTTCTGATAACAACACTACTCAGGCGGCTACTGCAACTCGTAACATGCTTATAATCATTGCAGTTACCATTTTGTTAGCGCTGGGGTTAGGTTGGTCTATTGCTCGTATGGTCGGTAGACCAGTGAAAAAATTGGTAGAAGCGGCTGATAAGCTGGCTGCGGGTGATGTGAATGTAACTGTTGATACTACATCGAAAGACGAAATAGGAGTGTTATGTCAATCATTTGCGTTGATGACTACGAATATACGTAACTCCGCTGAGGCGGCACAACGTATTGCTGCTGGAGATTTGGCGATTGTAGTCAATGTCCAATCCGACAAAGATATTTTGGGGCAGAGTTTGCAAAACTGTGTTGACGTTATAAAGGGTTTATTGAAAGAAACAGGAGAGTTAGTGCAGGCAACAAAAGATGGACAGTTAGATCGCCGAGGTAATGCAGCAGCTTTTACTGGTGGCTGGAGTGACTTGGTCGGTGGAGTGAATCAGCTGATTAATGCTTTCGTAGGGCCTATCAATGTAACCGCTGAATATGTAGACCGAATTTCCAAGGGTGACATTCCGCCGAAGATTACGGATATCTATCACGGTGATTTCAATGAAATTAAGAACAATTTGAATGATTGTATCGATAATATTACGATGCTGGTAGAGGACACCAATATGCTAGTACAGGCAGCAGTGGAAGGTAATTTAGAAACTAGGGCTGATGTTACTAAACATGGTGGAGAATATCGCAAAATTGTGGAAGGTGTCAACAATACACTAGACGCAGTAATAGAACCAATAAAAGAAGCCGCTAAAGTATTGGCGGAAATGGCCAACGGTAACCTTCAGCTAAGAGTCAAAGGTGATTATAAAGGTGATCATGCGGATATTAAGAATGCGCTGAATCAAACACTTGATGCTCTATCTACTTATGTTAGTGAAATCACTGAAGTTCTCAGTGCGATGGCAAATGCTAACCTTGATTTGTCAATCAATAATGAATATAAAGGTGATTTTTCAAAAATTAAGGATGCTTTAAACTTAATAATCAAATCTTTTAACGAAGTATTTAGTGAAATTAATAGCGCCGCAGATCAGGTTGCTGCTGGCTCACTGCAAGTATCTGATGGTAGCCAAGCTCTGTCTCAAGGTGCAACAGAACAAGCTAGTTCTATCGAGCAATTAACAGTATCTATAGGTCAGGTTGCGGGTCAGACGAAAGATAATGCCGTCAACGCGGATAAAGCCAATCAATTGGCTTTAAATGCCAAGAAAAATGCCGAGCAGGGCAATCAACAGATGAATAAGATGCTGCAGTCGATGGAGGAAATCAATGAGTCGTCTTCTAAAATATCGAAGATTATCAAGGTGATTGATGAAATTGCGTTTCAGACCAATATACTAGCCCTTAATGCTGCGGTAGAGGCTGCGCGAGCTGGACAACATGGCAAGGGATTTGCTGTTGTAGCAGAGGAAGTTAGAAACCTAGCAGCTAGAAGTGCAAATGCAGCTAAGGAAACGACAGAGTTAATTGAAGGATCCGCCAAGAATGTGATAGATGGAACCCAAACTGCCAATGGAACGGCGAAGGCACTAGAAGAAATCGTTAGCGGCGTAACAACTGCGGCTGGTCTTGTAGGAGAAATTGCTGAAGCTTCTAATGAACAGGCAACTGCAATATCTCAAATCAACAGAGGAATCGAACAAGTTGCTCAGGTTATACAAGTTAATTCGGCAACAGCTGAGGAGAGTGCTACGGCAAGTGAAGAACTTTCAGGGCAAGCTGATATGTTGAAAGAGATGATTAGAAAGTTCAGATTGCAAAAAAATACAACATCTTATGCAAGTTATGAGAGAAATGAATATCTGAATTTGGGGTTAAATGGGAAAATAAGTCGTAAAAACAGTATGGTTTCTGGGAGTAATGAAGCGGCAGCAACTAAAAGTAAGCCTAAAATTGCTCTAAGTGACGAGGAGTTCGGTAAATATTAATGATAAGACTAAGAGCCCATCAAAAAGTATAAAATGCTTTTTGATGGGCTCTCCTTTTTTGTAAGAATTTTAGTCAATCCATTTTACTATATCATCGATTGATTGACGTGTTTTAGCATGATGTGGAGCTTCTTTTCGATAACCAAAAGCAACCATAGTAGCTATACCAAAGTGGTCGCTATCTAATAAATTCTCTTGAATTAAAATCTCTTCAAGTTTTGCTTTATCAAAGCCTTCCATAGGGCAAGAGTCTATGCCTAGCTGTGAGGCAGCTGTCATCATATTTGCTAAGGCAATATAAGTTTGCTTTGCTGACCAATCAAAGATTGCACGGTCGCTTTCGAGAAGTTCAAAGCCAGTTTCTTGAAAGTTTTGGTACGCAGTCGATTTCATTTTGACAATATCACTTGAAAGTTCTTGAATATTGGTCATGAAATTTTTGATATAGTCTGAATGATAGATCATATCCTTTCCTTTACGAGCTAAGATGATGACAAAATGGCTGGCAGTTGGCAGTTGTTTTTGCGCTCCCCAGCAAACTGGTTTGATTTTTTCGCGAAGATTCATGTTTTGTAACACTAAAAAGCGCCATGGTTCAAACCCGAAAGAACTAGGAGATAATCTGCCTGTTTCTAAGATGAAATCGAAATCTTCTTTTGAAATTTTTTTCTCGGTGTCAAACTCTTTGCACGCATAACGGAATTGGTAGGAGTCTAAAATTTTTTTCTTTGTGTCCATTGTTCACCCTTCTTTATTTCATTTATTATTTTACCTACTTACCTTAAGTATAAAGATAAACAGTTAATAAAAATATATGTAACCATAAGATATGCTAACTTCTTACTTGTTTCAAAAGTTTCGCCATATTTTTACCAAGGGTTTGAAAGGTCTCTATGCCTTCCTCATCCTTTTGAACATCACCTGGATTAAGAGACAATGTCATATTCCAGTAGCTAGAAGAAGGTATGATCATCTCGGCAATGCCAAAGAAGAAATTGATTGCAGAATAAGTAAAAGTTGCTCCGGCTCTTCGTACAGAAACTACTGCAGCGCCTACTTTACCGCGCAGCATATCACCACCGTTTGCTTTGGCTACGAAGCCTGAGCGATCAATCAGTGCCTTTACTTCAGTAGATACATTACTAAAATAAGTCGGTGAGCCAATAATAATACCATCAGCCTCAATCATTTTCTGAATAAACATATTCATTTCATCATCTTGACGTATACATCGGTTATCTTTTGTTTCCCAACACTTTCCACAAGCGAGGCACCCAAAAACTTTCCGCCCGCCTAGTTGAATAATTTCAGTTTCAATGCCTTCTCTTTCTAATTCAGCTAGAACAATTTTTAAACTCTGCGCTGTATTACCATTCAATCTTGGACTTCCATTAAAAGCAATTACTTTCAAACAAATACACTTCCTTTCGGTTTTAACAAGTATTATATTTGGTCACTACTTCTTTCAATGCCAAATATAAAGTTGTTTTCAAAGAAATTTTTATTTGATATAATATTAATCCATAGGAGATATTTTAACAAGTACGCACTTAATTGTGGTATAGTACCTGTTTGTATACTACGTAGATAGACAAACATTTGATCAATAAACGAATTGGAGTGACGGTAAATGATTACTTTTAGAAATATCGAATATCAGTGTTCTATGGAATTAACACTCGATCTTATTGGTGGTAAGTGGAAAGCGCTGATTCTCTGGAATTTAGGACAAGACACCTTGCGGTTTAGTGAATTAAAAAAATTATTACCTAAAATAACGCAAAAAATGTTAACACAGCAACTACGGGAATTGGAAACTAGCGGATTGGTAAAACGTTTTATCTATAGGCAGGTTCCGCCCAAAGTAGAATATTCGCTTACGCCAGAAGGCAAAAGTCTCATACCGATATTAGATACCTTGTGCCAATGGGGACAAAACTATGCCGAGAATGCAGAAAAAATTGGAGTAGACGCAAATATAGAGGTAGTATCTCAATAACTGAAACAACTATCATTTGTACCATGTTTATTAAGGTAATATTCTAAGCGCTCAGCATTGACTTTCTCCATTATGTGAAATACAATTTACCTAACAAATGGTCGGCAAGGAGGATGATTTATGAGTGGTAAAACTAGAGATAGAATAAAGAAAATTGCACTAACTCTATTTGCTGACAGTGGTTATGATGCAACAAGTATGGAGAAAATTGCGACTGGAGTGGGAATAAAGAAATCATCACTGTATGCATTTATTACTAGTAAAGAAGCGCTGTTTTGGGAGATTTACGAGGAACTTGAAGGCCAATACCATAATTACATGGAGCAGTTATTGGCAGAGTCGGAAAACATGTCGCCAACAGAGAGACTTTATTATCTCTTTAAGCAATATCTAATTGGTACTCAGAATGAGGAACCGGGAGCGAGAACTTTTTGGATTCGTGTAATGTTTTTCCCCCCGGTGATACTAAAAGATAAAGTGTTAGCGAGGGCGTTAAAACATGAGATGCTGCTTGGTGAGAGATACACGGCAATAATTGAGGATGGAATTGAGCAAGGGTTAATTCGGAAAGAACCACCCAAAGAAATTTTGCTTTCATATTATAGTTTGAGACAGGGACTCTATTCATTAATGAATGTATTCATGTCTGATATGACCGAAGCGCAAAAGATTGATAAGATTGATAAAGTATGGCAGAATTATTGGCAAGGAATAAAAGAAAGATAAAAATGGGCTATGTTGAAATTAAAGTTTCAACATAGCCCATTTTTGTATTACGTCGGCTCGAAAAACTGGGGCTTTGCTTTATGTATGTTTGTACTAACAACCCAAATTCAGCAAAGAGGATAAGGACCTAGAGGGCTGACTACTATTTTCTTTTGGAAAACTAAAGAAAATAGTGGCTCCTTCGTCAACTTTTCCTATCATCCAGGCTTTACCACCGTGTCTTTTTAAAATCTTTTGACATGTAACAAGCCCTACGCCCGTTCCTTCAAATTCATCAACAGAATGAAGTCTCTCTAAAATTTCGAAAAGTTTAGAAGAATACTCCATATCAAAACCTACCCCATTGTCTTTTACGGAAATAATATAATTATTTCCATCCTCGATGAAAGTTACGTCAATAGTTGTCTGTTCTCTGTTTCGGGTATATTTTAGCGCATTATCAAGAATATTTGTTACAAGAATTTTCAGCATGATCGGGTCACCTTGGACTGTGGGCAGTTCTGCCACAGTATACGCTACCTGTCTTTGCGGACCCATCTGTCGTAACTCGGAATAGACTGTCCAAAATAACTCCTCTAACGAAACCGGTTCGGTTTTTATTTGTTTTTGAGACATTCTGGAGAGTTCCAACAAATGATCCGTAATGGTAACAACTTCTGCAGATTTGTTTTGAATATGGTTAACTAGCTCCTGACCATTACGATCAAGCTTATCATAATAATCACGCACGATAAATTTAGCAAGCTGATTGATAGACAGTAATGGGGATTTGAAATCATGTGCTACGGAATGACAGAAATGGTTGAGTTCCTGATTATTATCTAATGCTTGTTGAAGCGATTCTTGATAACTAAGCAAGTCGGCTCTTGTTTTTTCGAAATATACCATTAACATACCGGACGTAATAACTAGTCGTGTAATGCCACATAGTAAGGTAATCCATAGCGGAAGTGATGTATCGTTTGCGAAAAAAGGAATGGTAGCGGTGAGAACACCCCATATAAAGAATGCGTATCCGGTAATATAGTTTCCTGCTCCTCTTATCTTCAATTTACAAATAAATATTTTGGCTATATAAAGTAACATAATAGCGCTGAGCCATGTGGGAGGAAGCAACTTCCAAAATACGGATGCATTCATTAAATCAAATATGACACTTAACAACGAAACAATAGTGGCGCCGTATAACCAATATCTGTTTAGTGATTTGTTGATTACAAGATAAGCACTGTATATTAGTACTGTAGCACAAACAATAAAAAACATTTGGTAAGTTATACAACTAAAAAATGAACTTTTCCAATCAAACATACCAGACTCAAAAAGGGAAATTCGTGTAAAATGAGCTAGCCAGCTTATTATCCAAGCTCCCATATATTTTTCACGATGTACAATATATAGATGTATATAGATAAATAACATTAGAGCCGTTCCAGTCATTGCAATTATAGTAGATAAAAAAACATAATCCATAAAATTTCCTCCACAATCATTAACATACAATAATATGAAATTTCCTATTAAATACCAAAAAAATCTGCTGTTTTTAGCTAAGACAGGAAAAAAACATATCCTGTCTTTAATTTTTAGATACGATTTTTATTCGTGAACGAACGCTGTGTAATTCAGTTAATTCAAGTTGTGTAAAATCTTACAGGCTATGTCAGGATAGGAATGACGGAATTTCAAGAAAGAGTGATATGATAAGACCAATATTTCCGTATCAGTTGCAGCCATAACACTCGAAGTATGTTTAGTGCGACTTGCTAATCCAATTGCACCTAAGTGTTGTCCAGATATTGTTATATCGCAGTCGGATGGATAGGAAGAAGATAGCGTTCCCGAGAGTAGTATAAGCTCCTGACTTACATCTTTACGAGTTACAATGTAATCCCCCTTAGGGCACTATAACACCACAGCGTTATAAGAATTTTTTTGCTTCTGATTTTGATAATCCTTTTAATATCGGCATAACTTCATTGGGCAAATTTTCTAAACGAACAGATAATATTTTCTAAAAGCTTTCTTCGGTTGTGAACTGGCTGTTGACAATATTTACTGCTTCAGAAAACTCAGCAAGAAACCAGTCAACAACTTGCTTATTTTGCGTTTTTCCTTTGGCAAGGGCTGTTTTATAAAAAGAAAAGTTTACTCGTTGCAAGTGGTGAATATCATCTGGCAAAACAACGAAACTAGCCATTAGACCGAGATTTGGTTCTACAATATTTTTACCTATACGGCGATGCCCATAATGTTCATGGAGAGGAAGTAAATGGAAATTACTATTTCCAAAACCAAAATGCACATGGTTTTCACAATAGGCTTCAAAAACCTTAGTCATTAGCATAGTAAATACCGGGAACTTTCTGTAAGTTGAGGACACCATCCCTTTTGTAGCAAGTCCAAAATTATAATGTTCATTTCTTTTGTAGAATTTTTGAAACCGCTCCATAAAATACGTTTCTACTATTTCAGAAGAAAAATCTGATATTTGTCCTATGTTAACTCTTACTGTACCAATAATCTTTGAACCAAATTTGGCATAGAATAGCGTGCCCCATTCGTCTAGGTCATCATATAAGAGTTTATTTTGATGGTCAACGGACACTAAGTTATAGCCTATTTCTTCGGCATAAACGTTATACCTTAGGCGATAGATTTCTTTTTTTTTTTCTTCGGGCGTTGTTGCAATGCTAATATTAATTACATCTGAGTCCGTAAGTGTCGTACAAGGTTTATTTTCCATAAATTTTACCTCCTATATTGTTTAGTGATTATCATGCGGATATTGAATTTATAAACAAAAAAGTATAATAAGATATATTATAGCAAAATTTTACACGTGTGACATAAAAAATTGAAAATTATCCCATAAAATAGACTTTTTAGTAAATATGTATAGAAACAACGAATTTTATATGGTAAATTAATGTTGTAATGGAATAAAACACTATAATTAATTATTCGTATTCACAATTTCATTTAAATAAATTTTAAAGAACAAACTACTATAGCCGTTGCCATGGTCAAAAAATATGTTGAATTGGAGGGATATGATTTGTATAAAGTGCTGCTTGTTGATGATGACAGGTCGATTTTATGTGGGCTAAGGCAATTTAAAGAGTGGAAATCATGTGGATTCACTATTGAAGATGAGGCATATGCTGGCAAGGATGCATTGGGCAAACTGGTTGAAAAATGCTTTGATCTGGTAATTACCGATATCAGAATGCCTGGAATGGACGGACTAGAATTATTAAATAAGATTAGAGCCAGAAACTTAGATACTTGTCTAATGATAATGAGCACCTATAATGATTTTGAATATGCGCGAGAAGGTATACGTCTTGGCGTATTTGACTATATTATGAAACCGCTGGACAGCAAGATTCTGGAGAGTGCCTTAAATCGGGTAAAAAAGCATTTGGATGAGAAAAAGTTCTTGCAAAAAAGGCGCAAAGAAGAAAAACAAATGCTATTCGAAGAAAACCTTAGATTTTTTTACCCAACGAACCAAGAACAAAGAATTATTGTTTTAATGATGATCGGTGACTATAAGACTATTGATGAAGCATCAAATACTTGTTTAGAACTATTTAATTTCACGAATCAAGACCTAGTTAAAACAGATATACTGCTGGGAAAAATGCTCTTGAATTTAAGAGAGAAAATTAATCATAGTTTTCCCTGGCTGGCAACCCTTGAAGAAATAGTCTTTAATGATACTTTGACTGATGTGGAATCTATTGATGGTATTAAGACAAAGTTTTTGACTTGTATAAATACTATGCTGGAAATCATAAAAAAATATGAACTGCATCATCCAGACGGCGTAGTTGGGAAAACCTGCCGCTATGTAATTGAGCATGTCGAAGATAATATAAGACTGGAGGATATCGCCAGTGTTGTACATATAAGTCAAGATTATATTGGCAAGCTGTTTAAACAGAAAACGGGATATAATTTTATTGATTATGCCACTAAAGTAAAAATGGAACATGCAAAACATCTAATTATGACAGGTGAATATAAAAACTATGAACTAAGCAAAAAGCTTGGCTATAGTAGTACGGATTACTTTTGTCGTCTATTCAAAGATTACACTGGGGTTACACCAGTTGAATTTAGAAAAATGGGGAGTTAATTATTTTTAATAGTTTAAACTGCAATTTTTTTGATTCCAAAGGAACAAAAAAATAAAATACTTGTTATATTGCAAGACCGATGTTTTTGTTGACTTTTTCCATAATACAGGGTAATATTTACCTAACAACCGGTCGTTAAATATATAAGCATTTTAACTAAATGGCAGGAGGAAACTATGAATAAACGAATTGAAAGCAAAGTGTCTATAACTGCACTAGGGACTTGTCTTATGCGAGCTACTTCCTATTATGAAAAAGATTCATGCTACAAGAGTGAAGATTTTATTGCCGTAGAAATTATACCGTGGTATCTTAATATAGCAGCTAAATATACTATTTCGCGAAGTATTTTAAAGAAAGCTTTATTTAAAGTCCCTGGAATATATGAGTATATCATTTCACGGACTAAATTTATTGACGAAATATTCAACAGTCTTGCTGCGAACATGGATCAGGTATTGATTTTCGGTGCTGGATTTGATTCCAGAGCTATTCGGTTTAAAAATCAGTTAAAGAATGTGAAAGTATTTGAACTTGATGCTCCGGTAACCCAGCAGGCAAAAATAAATAGATTTACAAAAAAAAGTATTGATTTCCCACCCAATTTAAAGTTCATTTCCATCGATTTTACTAAAGAGTCATTAGCAGAAAAATTAGATGAAGCCGGATTTGAAAAAAATCGCAGATGTCTTTTCCTCTTAGAAGGGTTAACCTATTATCTGGATCAGGAATCTATTGATAGTACATTGAATTTGATAAGTGAGTATTCTGCAAAGGACAGTATAATTGTTTTTGACTATGCGTCTGCCTCGGCTGTTCGGCAAGAAAAAAATTATGGTGATACTAAAATAGAAGAGCATTATAAAAACCTTGTTAAATCTGGCGAGAAACCTGGATATATGATTGAGGAGCCGATAGAAAAGTTTTTAGAAAAATATAGATTCGGCTTAGTCAAGGAAGTAAATTCGGCTCAGTTAGCAGAAAAATATTTCAATAAAGAAGATTTCGAGCGAGTTGCCCAAAAGTTTAGAATTGTACAGGGGATAAAGAATGTATGAATTAGAGCAAGAAATGAATAATAAAAGCTTATCTAGTAAAAATTTTCTCCAGTCTATACTTGACATATGTTAGATGTCTAACTATAATGAAAATCATGAAGAAAAATGTAATTGCTCTTGCGAGCCGAATAACAGAAAAATCGCACAGGCTTATTGTGCGGGAACTTGAAGCACGTGGAATTGAAGGTATCGTTCCTTCGCATGGGGGGATCTTAGGCAATCTCTTTACAGGTGAGAAATATACCATGAAGGGTTTAGCTGAAAAAATTCATCGAACAAAACCGACAGTGACGGTATTGATTGATAAACTTGTAAGTTTAGGTTATGTTACAAAAGAAAAAAGCATAAAAGATAGTCGGGTTACTTTTATCAGATTAACTCCAACAGGCTTGGACTTGAAGCCTGTTTTTATAGAGGTCTCTGAGATTGTGAATGCAATTGTTTACAAAGATTTATCTGAAGAAGAAGTGAATTCTGTGGAAGCGATTTTAGAAAAAATAAAACAAAACCTAGGTGAATAAAACTTTAAGTTTTTTCATCTGACTATATAGTTAGATGAAAAAACAATATGTGCTATTTTATACTTGAGTTCTATTTTTATCAAAATAGTTAGATGTCTAATTTGATTAAGTAAAAAAAGTGCATAGTGATTTATAGGATTCGAGAAGATACTGGGGTAGAAAAATAAAAATTTTAGTAGCAATGGCGCTTTCTTGCGCTATTCATATAAAAACAAGGGGGTATTTAAAATGAAGGAAGTAGTAGAATTTTTAAAAGAGAACGTCACAGGGGCATTTGCAACTGTAGAGGATGGGAAACCAAAAGTCAGACCTTTTCAATTTATGTTAGAAGACGAAGGCAAATTCTTTTTCTGTACTAGCAATGAAAAAGATGTGTGCAAGCAATTAAAGGCTAATCCATACTTTGAATTTTCGAGTTGCTCACCAAAGTTTGCTTGGATTCGCCTGAGTGGTAAAGCTCAGTTCAGTGATGATCTAAAGATCAAAGAAAAGATTCTTGAAGCAAATGGATTGGTAAAATCCATTTATAAAACAGCGGATAATCCGATTTTTGAAATATTTTATATTGATCATGGCACTGCGATTCTTGCTGATTTTTCCGGTCAACCAGCTAGAACAATAAACTTTTAATTGGTAATAAAAATAAAAGCCCAAAAAAGAAAGCCTGATGATTTTTATCGTCAGGTCAGCCTGTAGACAAAATAAAATATTTGTGCCGATGATTTAGAAAATATCTAAATCCGTTCACTTATAAACTAGTACGAAGATAGGCTGCCGGTTGGCGAGAAGTACTCAGATACTAGGCACAGTAAGGGAGTGCGAAGGAGTCGTACTTTCGTACGTCGACGAGCAGTATCTTGCTGTAACGACGTAGATGAGTGCTTATCGCCGACCCGCGGCCTGTCTGTCCATAGTATGTATATAGTCTGAGCCTGATGATTTTTATCATCAGGTTTTTTCTTTATAAATAAGATGAATGATATTATCTGAATTTTCTATCGTAAACAATAACAAATCTTTATTTTTTTTATTGTAATAAGTTGGCTATAATGAAAAAGTAAGTTATTTAGAAAATAACCTGCGAATTAAAATCAATAAAATTTATGTTACGATAGTATATAGATATCGTAACAAGGTTGCAATTTTTTATTTTAGTGATGGGCTGCAATTGATTATGATTGCGATTAATGAAAAGAAGGTGAAAAGAGATGGAGTTAATCTCAAAAGGAAGAGCTGGGACATTAGAATCTGGCGATATTTGTGTTGTCGTTGAAAAAACGGATGATGCAGGGATTGTGATCGATCTTGATAGTTCCGTTGCCAGTTTATTTGGCAGAGAAATTAAAGAAGTGATTAAAAAAACAGTAAATGACCATGGTTTTAAAGGTGGCGTTAAAGTTACTGCGACAGATAAAGGTGCGTTAAATTGCACAATTGAAGCAAGAGTGACAGCTGCATTATATCGCGCTGCTGAAAGTACAGAATTTAGTTGGAAATAAATATCAAATAAAGAAAGGGTTGATAAAAGAGATGGCTACTAAACAAAGATTACGTAGAACCATGATGTTTATCCCGGGGAACAATCCTGGGATGATGCGTGATGCACATATATACGGTTCGGACTCGATTATGTTCGACCTTGAAGATGCTGTATCGATGGCAGAAAAAGATGCGGCTCGTCTGCTTGTATTTAATGCAATAAAAACAATTGATTATGGAGATACAGAAGTTGTTGTTCGTATCAATCCACTAAACACACCTTATGGCAAAGCTGATATTGAAGCAATGGTTGTCGCTGGTGCGCATGTACTTCGTATGCCAAAAACAGAAACTGCAGAAGATATTACTGAATGCGAAGCATATATTGCTGAAATGGAAAAGAAACATGGTATTCCAGTAGGTAAAACACTCATGATGGCAGCAATTGAAGGAGCGCTCGGCGTAATCAATGCTTATAAAATTGCCACTGCTTCTGACCGCTTGATTGGGATTGCGATTGGTGCAGAAGATTATTGTGCAAACTTGAAAGCCAATAGAACAAAATCAGGGATAGAACTTCAATTAGCACGCGAAACGATCGTTGTTGCCGCACGTGCAGCAGGGATTGATGCGCTTGATACAGTGTTCTCCGATGTAAATGATGAAGAACAATTAATTTATGAAGCTACTTTAGTAAAAGAAATGGGCTTTGATGGCAAATCCGTAATCAATCCTCGTCAGATTGGTCCAGTGCATAAAGTATTTGCACCAACTGAAAAAGAAATTGAAAAGGCAAAACGTATCATTGCCGCACTTAAAGAAGCTGAAGCAAAAGGTTCTGGCGTTATCAGCTTGAACGGCAAAATGGTCGATAGACCAGTTGTAATTCGTGCTGAACGTACGATTGAACTAGCAATCGCATCTGGCGTGTTATTACCAGAGGAGGTAGAGTAATGAAGAATGCAATCCATCATGAAGTTTCATCAGAACTTCTTAAACATCTAGGTTTAGAATTTTACAGTGATAATGGCAAGGGAAAAGATTGCTCTACATTAAATGAACGCCTTGTAAAGAACGGTAAATTGGTAGATTCTTTAGAAGCAGCGATTAAAAAATCCGGTTTGAAAGATGGTATGACGATTTCTTTCCATCATCATTTCCGTAATGGTGACTATATTTTAAATATGGTATTAGATACATTAGCTAAAATGGGATTCAAGAATTTAACCGTTGCATCCTCCAGCCTTTCAACAGCACATGCACCATTGATCGAACATATTAAAAGTGGTGTTGTGACAAAAATTGAAAGTTCCGGAATGCGTGATGATTTAGCGGATGCGATTTCACATGGTTTAATGAAAGAACCTGTTATTTTTCGCAGTCACGGTGGACGTGCTTCAGCAATTGCCAACGGCAGCCTACATATTGATGTAGCTTTCCTTGGTGCACCATCTTCCGATGTTGTAGGGAATGCCAGCGGTGTTTATACGAATCCAGAAGGTAAATCAATCTGTGGTTCTCTTGGGTATGCAAAAGTGGATGCACGTTATGCAGATAAAGCGATTATTCTTACGGATAATGTGGTACCATTCCCAAATTCGCCAGCATCAATTCCAGCAACCGATGTTGATTATGTCGTAAAAGTAGAGGCACTTGGCGATTCCAGCAAGATTTCTTCTGGTGCTACACGCTTTACGAAAAATCCTCGTGATTTATTGATTGCTGAAGCAGCTGCAAAAGTAATCCAAGAATCTGGCTACTTTACAGATGGTTTCTCCATCCAAACAGGTTCCGGCGGAGCAGCACTTGCTGTGACTCGCTTTATCAGCGAAGAGATGGTAAAACGCAATATCAAAGCTCGTTTTGCACTTGGTGGTATCACAGGACAAATCGTAAAATTATATGAAGAAGGCTTAATTGGGAAAATTCTTGACGTACAAGGATTTGATACGATTGCTGCCGAATCTCTAATCAATAATGCAGATCACATTGAAGTGGATGGCAACCAGTATGCAAGTCCATTCAACGAAGGTTCCGCAATTCATCAACTTGATGTCGTCATCTTATCGGCACTAGAAGTTGATGTAAACTTCAATGTTAACGTATTAACTGGTTCTGACGGAGTCATCCGTGGTGCGATTGGTGGGCACCCAGATACAGCAAGTAAAGCAGCGCTTACTGTGCTTGTATCCCCATTGATCCGTGGACGTATTCCTTGTATTTTAGATAGAGTAAATACCCTTGTTACACCTGGCTCCGTTTGTGACGTTCTCGTTACAGACCAAGGAATTGCTGTAAACCCTAACCGACCAGAAGTAAAAGAAAGACTCTTAAAAGCTGGCTTAAAAGTAACTACGATCGAAGCCTTGAAAGAAAGTGCTGAAAAAGTGGTTGGCAAACCTGATCCATTGCAATTTACAGATAAAGTCGTTGCTGTGGTTACACATCCAGATGGTAGAGTATTAGATGTGATTCATGAGGTTAAAGCCTAACATGTCTCATGCATTATTCGAAGGAATTTCTATAACTTTAGAAGAAGTTTTAACAAATAGAGAAGCCCGCGCTGCCCTGCAGCGTGAGCTTCTTGCTCAATATAAGAGCCCAATTATTTCTTTTACCATTAATATGCCAGGGAGTGTAAAATTAAACAATGCAAGTCGGCTATTATACAAGCTTGGGATAGAGCGGTTAAAAAATGCACTAGAAAGTGCGGATATTGTAGTGCATGATATTCGCCATGTAGAAAGATTTACTGGACTTGAAGCCTTTTTTTCTGCTGCTACGGATGCACGGGCGTTAAAAAAAATTGCCTGCACGATTGAAGATCAAGATGCGGTGGGCAGATTGTTTGATATGGATGTACTTGATGTGGATGGTGTTCCTATCAGCCGCAGTGCACTCAATTTGCCGAAACGAAAATGCTTGCTCTGCGCGAGAGATGCAGTGATATGTGCGCGGTCACGTCAACATGCACCAGCAGAATTATTGAGCAAAATCGAAGAAATTGTCGTAGAAGCACAAAAATAAAACATAAGCAAAGGAGTATAGCGATGGAATCTTTTACAGAGGAGACATTTGAACTACAAGAGTTGCCTCAATCGTTAAAAAGTAGTCGTAAACTGGTAGCAGATTTTTTGGCGAAATTTGATTTAGCATATGATACCTTAGATTCCTATGTTGGATTATTTGCGGGTGACAAGCTAGTTGCTGGTGGCGGCTATCAAGGGGCAACGATTAAATGTGTCGCTGTAGATCCGAGCTATCAACAATGCGGTTTATCCAATAAAGTAATTTCGCATTTGTGTAGTGAGCTATGGGCGAAAGGCTTATCCAATATTTTTGTGTTCACCAAACCAAAGAATGTGAACCAGTTTATGGGAGCAGGTTTTCATCTGATTGGCAGTGCACCATCGGCGATTCTTTTGGAGAGTAGTAAGAATGGAATCGCTGATTATGCTAACTCTTTAATACGCCATCGCCAAAGTGGCGTGCAAGGGGCGATTGTGATGAATGGCAATCCGTTTACTTTAGGGCATCGGTATCTGGTAGAGTGGGCATCAACCCAATGTGATCATCTACATTTATTTGTTGTGGAGGAAGATAAATCAATTTTTCCTTTTCGTGTGCGAAAAGAATTGATTGAGCAAGGAATAAAAGACTTCAAAAATGTGACGGTACATAGTGGTGGACAATATATCATATCGTCAGCGACATTTCCTTCCTATTTTATCAAGGAATTATCTGAAATTGCTAAGACCTATGCACAGCTTGATCTCAATATCTTTGGTAAACATATTGCACCAGCGCTTTCAGTTACAAAACGTTTTGTCGGCAATGAACCAACGGATGCACTGACCTGTGCTTATAACGAAAGTATGCAGCTAGAGTTGCCGCAATTTGGCATTGAGCCAGTGGTTATTTCGCGCAAAGAAAAAGATAACCAGCCAATATCCGCATCAAGGGTGCGAAAGCTTCTGAGTGAAGATGATATTGCTGGTGCAAGTAAGTTAGTGCCAAGGTCTACGGCAGCATATTTTTTAACGGCAGAAGGTCAGCAGATTATCGAGAAATTACAACGTATGGTCGGTTGAGAGGAGTAGTTTGATGCGTATAGTACCAGAGGAGATTGGTCGTTTTGCTGTGCAGTCTCTTTTATATGAAGTAGCGGCTACACCCAAGCCAGGCCTAGTCGATCGGCGAAATGCTGGGGCTCATAGAGATATGGACTGTTATACTTTTCTTGCGAGCGCAGCGGCTTTAGCGCCGTATTTTATACAGTTTGCACAAATGGGAGCAGAGCGTGCCCAGCTGGAACCTAAAGCTTTATTTCGTGCAATTCGTTCCATTGGTATTGCGGCGGAAAAGTGTATGTTTGCGGCGACGGCTGGTGTTAACACGCATAAAGGTGCGATTTTCTCTCTTGGTTTGGCTTGCACTGCGGCAGGCGTTCTTTCGGCAACAGATACAAAGCTTACACCAGAAAATGTTGCAGGTTATGTAAGTAAGATGACAGAAGGAATTTGTGCGCAGGAATACCAAGGAATCGAAGCAAAGAAAAATCCGACCAAGGGCGAACAAATCTATCTGTGTTACGGCTTAACCGGCGTTCGCGGTGAAGCGGAACAGGGATTTCCGAGCGTGTTAAGGTATTCGTATCCTATACTGGAAAATTGCTTATTGCGAGGTATATCGCTGAATGAAAGCATGCTGCAGGCTTATCTGAATTTAGCTGGTAATGTAGATGATACAAATGTCTTAGGACGTCACGATATGGAAGTCTCAGCATATGTAAAAGCGAAGACACAAGCGTTGCTAAAAGCGGGCGGTGCCTTAAAATCAGAAAATATGGCGCTGCTGGAAGCGATGGATGATGATTTTATCACAAAGAATATCAGTCCAGGTGGTTGCGCCGATTTATTGGCCTTAACAATGTTTTTATTTTCGTTAACCCATCCTACTTGGAAGTATAAAGTATAAAAAATGTACCCTATAGGAAACTTTAAGATGAGTTTATCCTATAGGGTATTTTTGTATTATAAACAGCAGGTTTAAAAAAAGTACGTAAGCTATTTTATTACTTTTGACAATATTGTTTTTATATACATGTTTTTTCCATTTTAGGAAATCCTATTAAAGGGATTGCTAAGGGGGATGAAGCATGAGGAGGTCAACGCATTCTGGATTTTGCAAGCTATCGGCAAAATTACAAAAGCAAGTGCAACAAATAAAAAATATTGGGTCAGCAATTAACGAGGTAATAAAAGGTTTACATAAAGTGAGATCTTCAGATAGGCAAACTTTTGGCTTCACCAAAAGCATTGAATGTAATGAGCAGATAGTTCGTAGTCTCTTATCTCGTTGTGACGATATTAAGTACCGTAATTTTCAGGTGGGCAAAGCGAAGGCTTTGTTAGTATATTTAAGTGGACTCACTGATACAAATAAATTGGAAAAGACAGTAATTGAATGTCTAACTAGCAGGTTAAAAAGCAATGAATCAATTGATGACATAAATAAGATTATGAATTTCTTGATTATTACCGCAAATGTTACAGTTACTACGGAAACAAAGGAAGCAATAGCTAACATTCTGAAGGGGAACGCCCTTTTATTAATTGATGGCATTTCAGACCCATTGTCGATTGATATTGCCAAATATGAAAAAAGACAAGTTAGCAAGTCAGAAAATGAAGATGTTGCAAGAGGGCCTCATGATGCCTTTAATGAAACACTTGTCGATAATATCGCTTTAGTAAGACGGCGCTCAAGAGACCCAGGCTTAAAGATTGAAATATTTGAGATTGGCGAGAGAACACAAACTTCGGTTGCTCTGTTATATGTTGATGACATTATAAAGCCTGGATTGGTAGACGAGATACGAAATCAACTGCTCTCGATTCGCATCGATAAGGTTATTCTTTCAGCTAATATTGAAGAATTCTTAAGTAACGAGGTTTGGAATCCGTTTCCCCAAGCATTAACAACTGAAAGACCGGACAAGGTTGTTGCTGGACTATATGAAGGAAGGATAAGTATTATTGTTGATACTTCGCCAACAGCGTTGATAGTTCCAGTCTCATTTCAGGATTTTATGCAGTCTGTCGATGATTATACCCAAAGGCCTGTCGTGGCGAGTCTAACACGATTAACCCGTTATTTTGCGGCTTTCATTGCTGTTTTTTTGCCGGCGATTTATGTGAGTATAGTGTCTTACCACCCCGGTATGTTACCATCTGGACTGGCTTTTTCTATTGCTGAGCTTAGGGGAAAAACCCCATTTCCATCGTTATTAGAGGCCTTCCTAATGGAAGGACTTTTAGAAATCTTCCAAGAGGCGATTGTTCGGCTGCCACAAAAGCTGGCAGCAGCCGCAGGTGTTGTAGGAGCGTTGGTTATCGGTACGACAGTTGTAGAAGCAGCGTTAGTGAATGCACTATTGGTAGTTGTAATCGCGCTTACCGGTTTATCTTCATTTAGTATGCCTTCCTATTCGTTCGGCATGGCTTTACGTTTCTTTCGCGTTGCAGCGCTGATCGCTGCTGCTGTTTTTGGGTTGTACGGTGTTGGCATTTCTTTTATTGTAATGGTTGTTTTTCTTTGCTCGTTGCATACATATGGCGAATCTTATCTGGGAGAACTTTTTGATATTACCCTTTTCAAAGATTGGAAAGATGGATTGGTGCGGTTTCCAGCCAAATTTTTAACATCTCGTCCTAAAAGACTGGGAACTGAAGATGAAACTAGAATAGGTGGTGAGGATTAGTGGCCAATCTTGAGAGAAAATCCAAAATGTCGAATTGGCAATTTGGAATGGTTATCACATCTGGGTTGCTTACTGCTCGTCTTCTACCAACAACAAGTTATGTTGTCAGTTATGCGGAGCAATTTGCCTGGTTTAGTTCAGCACTTGCAGGATTAATTTTTTATTTGGCAGCCTATCTCATGATTCGTCTTGGAGAGCAATTTCCGAGAGAAACAATTGGTGAATATATTCCTCGATTGTTTGGCAATAAGTTCGGGAGTGCTGTTTTTCTTATTTTTATCACAGTACTGCTTATCAATATTATCAATTGTGTAACATCGCTTACTAAGTTGACTACAATATTTCTCTTTGACCAAACACCATATGTGGTTTTAGTGCTTATGCTATTGCTGGCTGTCGTTTACTGTGTGATGCAGGAATGGGGAACGATTCTACGTGTAATTCAAATTTTAGTATTTGCACTGCCATTGCTTTATATTTTCTATAGCCTTATTTGGCTCAATTTTGAACCGTTAAATCTCCTGCCGCTTTGGCCAGATAATTTTATCGGGATATTGAGGGGGATTGTTTTTCATACAGCGTATTATGCAGGCTATGAATCCTTGCTTGTTCTCTTGCCGTTGGCAAGGAGTGGAGAAGTCAGCTTTGCGCGTACTGTGGGGTGGGGATTTCTGATCATTACGCTAATTTATGTTATTGGTGCCGTTGCTTTAGTTGGTGGTATTTCAGCGCAGACCGTTGCAAGTGTCCCCCAACCAGTCGTTTATGCGATGAAGAGTATAGAACTGCCGGGAACCTTTATTGAACGGTTGGAAAACTATATGATTATGTTTTTTGTTCCCGTAACGTATATTTCTATGGTGATAAGTTATTTTGCTTTAGTAGAAGGGTGTCGAAAATATTTAAAATACAATGATCATCGAACATTTATTCCAGTTTTTTTGCCACTGATTTTTTTTGTTAGTATCTTTATAGATACGCCACAGCGGTATGATGCATTTCGATATTTTGGTATGTATGTAGTTTTGTTTTTTTCTTTTGTTGTCATTCCAATCCTACTATTTTTAGTCTGGCGAAAGAAGGGGAGAAAGAAAAATGCTAAGCGGAATAGATAGAGTAAAGGTTATGCATGTAATCTGGCGAATTGCCGTTATATTATTTGGCATTTTTACTTGCCTGCTTACGACTGGGTGTTGGGATGCAAAAGAAATACAAGACCGTAATTTTGTTTTGGTTGCCGCGATTGATGACGCAGATATAGTTGAGAAATCAGAGTCTGAAAAACAAAAAGCCCAAACTGAGACCTTTGTTCAGAAGCATGGTACAAAAGAATATATGCTTAGTCTTCAAATCCTGAAGATTGCTAAAAGTGATGGTAAAGGAGGAACACAAGCTAAAAATACTTTTGTTATCTCAGACACGGGAAAACCAATGTTTGAAATGGTACGTGATATGCTTGGACAAAGCAGTAAGAGTATATTTTTTGAACATCTTGAGGCGATTGTTATAAGCGAAGCTGCAGTAAAAAAAAGCGGTTTACGACCGATTCTTGATTTTTTTCGTCGTGATCCAGAAATGCGCTCGCGGACAAAAATATTTATTACGCCTGGAGAGGCCAAGGCAATTGCCGAGTTTAGTCCACCCACAGGAGAACCGGGCGGGCTATATCTGAACGGTCTGGTTAGGAATCATAAGAAAAACATTCATGTAGGTGGGGCTAAAACTGATGTTGGCTTTATTACTCAAGGGATGGATAATAATACTGATTACGCAATACCAAGGCTGAACTATATCGATAAGGTCCCCAAATTAGGCGGAATGGCATTATTTAAAAATGATATATTAATGGGCTATACCGATGAATATATTACTCGGGGACTTAAGTTTATCTATGGCACGGAAAAGTCGGCCGTTATAACGATTAAGTGCCCTAAACATTTGGAGCAGGAAATTGTCTATGAGTTGTTTAAGCACGATACAAAGCTTACGCCACATATTGAAGGAGACAATATCTATTTTACGTTAGATATTACGATGCAAGGAAATATTGGTGAGATTAATTGTGCTGCTGAGCATGATATACATGATGTACAGTTTTTACACAGTATAGAAGAGGCTATTGCTCAAGAAGTTTCAAAAAATGCGCAGGATTGCTGGGTTTTTCAGCAAGACCTGGGGGTTGATATCCCCAATGCTAAAGGCAGATTTAAAGCCTATCATCCTTTTGAATGGAAAAAAATCAAGGATCGCTGGGACGAAATTTACCCAACCATTCCTTTGATCGTTTCTGTAAATGTAAGTGTTCGAGGAACTGGTGAACATGATTAGCTAGGCGAATAGGTGGCGAATCAGAAAAAATACAATGGCAGTGCCACCCCAGATTGTTGTTGTCCACCAAGCAAGATAAGCATCACCCGTATGATTGGATTGGGTATTTGCTGATTTAAAAAGCTGCCATGAAATCATGGCTGAAATGATACAAGTTAGTATCATCCAGAAGGAACAATAATGTAAAATAATATATATAATGCGTTCAAAGATTAGATGAAAGTTCAAAGTTATAGAAGTCCTCCTCGTATATTTTACGCTAAATCAGTGGTGAGCCCAATTCTATTGGTCTGATTTAGTATCTACGTAAACTTTCCCTTCAGGGGTTAAGATGGCAATGGTGACTTCTTCTATGCCATCTATCCCTTGAAGCTGTAATTGCTCTTGTAACCATGCTTTTGAAATATGTAATAAGGATAAGTTTTCATGCAGTATTTTTCCATGGAGAATCAATTCTTTACTTATATATTGAGAAACTTTAGTATTTATATAGGTTTGTTTAGGTAGATTTAAGTCCTTACAGGTTACAGTCTTATATTCAGCCTTCTTAAGTATACTCAATTGTCCAGTTGTTTCTAGAATGCCAATTTCAACTTCATTTGGGTCGAAGATTTCTTTTTCTCGGAGCTGTGCTAGAAGATCGCTAGCACTATAAAAACCAGTGGCGAGGTTACTTTCTAATATTTTACCAGATCGAATAACGACCCTTGGTTGATCATTCAGAAATTTCTTTGCTGGTGCGCTGTGCCCAGTTATTATATGACTAGCAATAATCAAAATAGTCCATGTCATGAAACATATTAGATCTGTGGCGAACGGAATAGATTTATTTGTCATTGCTGAAGCTGCAAGTGAGCCAATGGTAGTGCCTGCTAGATAATCAAAAAATGTTAGTTGTGAAATTTGCTTCCGTCCTAATAGACGAGCTATTAGCAGAACGATAAGAAAAACAGAAATTGTGCGTACTATTGTTTCCAAACTAGATGGCTCAATTGCTTGCATTATGATAATTCTCCTTTCAAGGATGTAAATTTATAATTTCCAATTTCCTGAAATCCTATTAAGGAAATAACTGGAGATAAATGAAAAAGAGCTCATATCGAAGTCTAAGAAAAAATGCTCCTTTCAGTTCCTATTTTGATGTAAATGCCTAGAGTATTTTTTTTATAATAGAAATTGGCATTTCTGTTAGTAATATTTTTCTTTTACATTCACAGATTATTTCTCGTTCTTTCATTGTTTTCCAACAATTTAGGTCGTCATTTTTACCTTCAATTTTTTAAAATATAAATTACTGTAATACTCTTTAGTCTCATCATACATATTAATGGAAAAATTTGAAGTACAAACTTTTTTTATATATAATATCAGTATTGATACATACACGTATATTTTTATATTGAGGTGTTGAAATGAAAGAGGAAGCGGTTACTTCTGAGTTATGTATATATACGCACAGTGAATGCCCTGTAGAAATTACCTTAGATATTCTTGGTGGTAAGTGGAAGGGGTTAATTTTATATCGATTATTGGATGGGAAAAAACGTTTCGGTGAGCTTAAAAAGCTTTTACCTAAAGTGACGCATCGGACACTGACTATGCAGTTACGTGAGTTGGAAATGCATGGAATTGTGATTCGTCAAGTGTATGCAGAGGTTCCGCCCAAAGTAGAGTATCGATTGTCTCCTCTCGGTGTATCCATACAGCCCATTATTGTAGCGATGCATGATTGGGGTACGATGTATAAGAAAACGATGCATGGTGATCAAAAATAAAAATATTCTATGATTGATACCTCACATTTTTGTGCATCAAATGAGAGGAAGGATTCGTTTCAGAGTGTTATTCTTAATAGGTAAGGAGGTGATGCAGTGGAATGGAATGGCTAGATAGACTTAATCAAGCTGTTGATTATATTGAAGAAAATTTGGGCGAAACCATTAATTATGAACGAGCTGCGCAGATTGCTTGTTGTTCGACCTTTCATTTTCAGCGGATGTTTTCCTATATCGCAGGAATCTCGTTATCAGAATATATCCGCCGTCGGCACATGACGGCAGCAGCATTCGATTTACAAAGCAGTGATAAAAAAGTAATTGATGTTGCGATGAAATATGGATATCAATCGCCTACTTCCTTTAATCGTGCCTTTCAAAATGTACATGGTGTTTCACCGTCAGCTGCACGCACTAAAGGTGTGCTACTGAAGGCATTTCCACGCATCAGCTTCAAAATTTCAATTAAGGGAGATGCAGAAATGAATTATAAGATTGAGAAAAAAGAAGCATTTAAAATTGTTGGTGTAAAAAATGCACTTGCCAATGAATATGGAAGAAAGCTTTGTCAAAGTACCAGCATTTTGGGAAAAAACAATTAAAAGTGGTGTAATGCCTAAGCTATGCTCCTTGATGAATCAAGAACCAGCAGGGGTTTTAGGAGTGAGCGTCTGTATGGATGGCAAAGACTTTGATTATTATATTGCTGTTGCAACGGAAAAACCAGTTCCAGCTGAATTTGTTGCCTATGAAGTACCAGCCGCTACTTGGGCGATATTTGAATGTATAGGTGCAATGCCAACAGCTATACAAGAACTGCAGAAGCGGATTGTTACGGAATGGCTGCCAACATCAGGCTATGAATATGCGAATGCGCCTGATATTGAGGTATATTCAGATGGTGATATAAAATCTCCTACATATCGCTCGGAAGTTTGGTTTCCTATTGAGAAAAAGAAATAATATAAATGGGGCAATGGACTCTGGAATTTTGCCTAGAAAATATGAAAAAAACGAGTGGACTCGCAGTGATGCTGGTCTACTCGTTTTTTATTTGAAAATATTTATGATTACTTAGTATTGTAGTCCATGATCTTTACAGGTGTCTTGACATGTGTAAAGATTATGAACTACAATAATTATGAATAACGGATAATATAAGGATAAAAATAAATGAAACAATTTATTGTGAATAGATTAGGAGGGAAAGTATTGATAAATTTTAAACTTGAGATACAACGATTAAAAAAAGAAGCGAATGCAGTGATTTTAGCGCATAACTATCAACTAGAGGAGGTACATGAAGTTGCCGATTTCATTGGTGATTCTTTCTATTTAAGTAAGATTGCCGCAAGCACTAAGCATGATGTTATCGTTTTTTGTGGAGTTCATTTTATGGCGGAAACAGCTAAAATCTTATCGCCAGAAAAAATTGTTTTACTACCTGAAAAAGATGCTGGCTGTCCTATGGCGGATATGGTTACAGCTGATGGCTTACGTAAATTAAAGATGGAGCATCCTGGGGTGCCAGTAGTGTGTTATGTAAACTCTTCGGCAGAGGTAAAGTCTGAGAGTGATATTTGCTGTACTTCCTCTAATGCAGTGAAAATAGTTTCTTCTTTAAGTAGTGATAAAGTGATTTTTGTTCCAGACGAACATTTGGGTGATTATGTTGCTAAGCAGATACCTGATAAGCAGTTAATTCTTTGGAAAGGTCATTGTATTACCCATGCTAAAGTAAAGCCAGAAGAGGTGAAAAAAATTCGTCAGTTACATCCTGAAGCTAAATTGTTAATTCATCCAGAGTGTAGTCCGGAAGTTGTAAAATTGGGCGATTTTGTTGGCAGTACATCTGAAATTATACAGTATGCTGAACAATCAGAAGCGAAGCGCTTTATTATTGGTACGGAAATGGGAGTAGTTTCTACCTTAAAAGCATCGTTACCAAATAAAACGTTTTATTTAATGCATCCTGGTTTAGTGTGTCCTAATATGAAGAAGACAAGAATCCAGAGTGTATATGAAGCATTACGCGATCGTAAATACGAAATCAATGTTGAAGAAGATATTGCTTCAAAAGCACGAAATACATTGCAAAGGATGCTGGAAATAGGATGATGAAAAAACGTAGTTATATTCTTTCACCTAAAGTTAAATTAGGTGAGGCGGATAAAAAGACTTATGATGTTGTTATTGTGGGTGCTGGAATTGCTGGAATGAGTGTTGCTTTGTCTCTAAATTCAAAATTAAAGGTTGCTCTTATTAGTAAAGAAGTTATTGAAGAAAGCAGTACCTATAAGGCGCAGGGCGGTATGGCCATTTCCATTGGAGATGATGATAGTCCAGAAAAACATATAGCTGACACATTACATGTAGGTAGAGGGCTATGTCGAGAAGCCGCAGTAGAAGTTGTGGTTAGGGAAGGAGCTAAAGCATTAGAATTTTTAGAATCGCTTGGGACAACTTTTAATTATGATGAAAAGGGAATATGTCTAACACGTGAAGCAGGACATTCTGAAAATCGTATTGTTCATTATTATGATTATACCGGGCGGCATATAGCGGAATCTATGGCAAAACAAGTAGATGAAAGGTCAAATATTGATGTATTTGACTATTGTCTTTTAGTAGATATTTTAACTCAGAATGAACAATGCTATGGCTGCATTGTTGAAAAATTCGGTGATGTTATGGTTCTTGAGGCTAGCAGTGTAGTGATTGCGACCGGTGGTTATAGTGGCTTATTCGCTCGATCGACCAATACGATGACAGCAAATGGTGATGGTATTGCCGCAGCATATCGGGCTGGTGCTGTTATTGCAGATATGGAGTTTGTCCAATTTCATCCTACTTCTTTTACCACAAATGAAGGAACGGTATTTTTACTGACGGAAGCTTTACGAGGAGAGGGGGCGTATTTACTAAATGATGCCGGCGAGAGATTTATGCTTGGTTATCATCCAAACGGAGAGCTTGCTCCACGCGATGAAGTGGCACGAGGGATTGTTAATGAAATGAAGTTGAGAAATACAGATGTAGTTTATCTCGATGCTAGACATATGGGGGGGAAATATTTATCTGATAGATTTAGACAAGTATATGCTGAACTAGTTCGGAATGGTTATTACATGGAACGTGACTTGATCCCAATCGCTCCGGCAGCACACTATACAATTGGTGGTGTTTTAACCGATCTTTGGGGGAAAACTACGTTGCCTCATTTATACGCATGCGGCGAAGCTGCTTCAACTGGCGTTCATGGTGCGAATCGTCTTGCCAGCAATTCGTTATTGGAAGGAGTCGTATTTGGGCGTAGAGTGGCTCAGAACATTAATGAAGAATTTATTAGAACTGGTACTGTTGGATTGAATGATGTGGATGGGGAAAGAGTCTGCTATTTTGCTGATGTTAAAAAATTAGGGCAGGATTTAGCGAAGGCAGCGGGAGTAGTTCGTAATGGTGAAGAGCTGGGTTCTTTGCTTAAAACGCTCCAAAAAGAGATTGAGAAAAATTCTATGACTGCTATTCTAAATTATCAAGCGTGCAATGCCTGTCAGCTGGCAGAATTATTATTAGAAGCAGCATTGATTAGATGTGAAAGTAGAGGAACCCATTATCGAGAAGATTATTTGGTAAGAAATGATGATGATTTTAACAAGCATGTTGTACAGCAATGGGGAAGGAGAACTACGTTACAGTGAATAATTTGATTTTAGATGATTTATTACGCAGGTCTTTAATGGAGGATATAGGAATCGGGGATATTACTAGTGAGGCTATTTTTGCTGAGGATCATATATCTCAAGGATATCTTATAGCGAAAGAAAAATTTATTTTGGCAGGAATTGATGTATTTATTCGTTCCTTTACTTTATTGGATGAACGTGTCAATATAAAGTCTCGATATAAAGACGGAATGCTGATTCAAAAAGGGGAGAAGTTCGCAATATTTGAAGGCCCTACCAGAACTTTGTTGTCAGGTGAACGGGTAGCGCTAAATTTTTTACAGCGAATGTCTGGAATAGCTACTCAAACGAGTCGTTTTGTTGAGGTTCTAAAAGAGTGTTCAACTACTATTGTTGATACACGCAAGACTACTCCTGGCTTGCGTATGTTAGAAAAATATGCTGTAAAAGTTGGGGGAGGAAATAATCATCGTTATGGTTTAGATTCTATGGTGCTAATCAAAGACAATCACATTAAGGCTGCTGGCAGCATTCTGCAAGCGGTAGAACGTGTGCGCAGCAATGCGTCTTACTTTAGAAAAATTGAGGTAGAGGTAGAAAATTTATCCCAAGTAGAAGATGCCTTAGTAGCCGGTGCTGATATTATTATGTTAGATAACATGAATTCAGTTATGATCAAGCAGGCGGTAGAAATGATTCATGGTAAAGCATTGGTTGAGGTTTCTGGCAATGTAGTTTTGGAGAGAATGACAGAGCTAGCTGGTCTTGGTGTTGATATTATATCTAGTGGTGCACTAACACATTCGGTAAAAGCTGCGGATATTAGTATGCGGTTAAATTGATTTAGTGGAAGAATTTAAGTAGATTGCATTTATTTTTTATATAAAATATCCCCTATAAGATTGACGGTTTTTCATTGTCTATCTTATAGGGGATATTCACACTTTATCTTAAAGATTTTCGGCTGTTTTCATATAATCATATAATTTTAACGAAAGCTAGTTGTGATTTTTATAATGTACAAATTTATTAGATCTAATTAAGAAAATTCTTGCTAAATAATGTATTAATTTGGCAGGAATTTTCTTTTCTATGGTGAAATTAAAAACAAAACCAGTAAGTAAGAAGCGGACAAAACCAATATAGCATCATAATTTGTAGCTTATTCCTGACTTGAGGAGGGAACAAACGATGAAAAATGAAGTGTTAAAACTATTGCAAGATCCGTATACACAAGATAAATTGGAATTCGAAAATGGTATGTTAATCAATCCGAATAATGGCAGGCAATATTGCTGTGCAAATGAGTATTATTCATTTGTAGCCGATGAAGAAATCAGCGGCAATAATAAAAAATACAGTAGTTTATATGACAAAATTTCTTGGATTTATAACATAGCCAATAAAATTTATTTCTTTTTTAAATTTGGCAATGAATATAAGGCGAGAAGCGAATATTTAAATGAATTAGAAATTAAGAATGGGGATAAAGTTCTTGAGGTATCGATCGGGACAGGGGATAATCTTCCTTATCTAAATCAGAATAGTTATTTTTATGGCATCGATATTTCAAAAGGAATGCTAAACATGGCAGTAAAACATTTAAGAAAGTGGAAGATTCCAGCTTATTTATTTCGCTGCCAAGCAGAAAGATTGCCTTTTGAAGATAATACGTTTGATGTTGTATTTCATATCGGTGGAATTAATTATTTTAATGATAAGCAGCAGGCCATTCATGAAATGATTCGGGTGGCGAAACCTGGAACGAAGCTCATGATTGTCGATGAAACGGAAAAATGTATAAGTGAGATTTATCAAAAAAATCCTTTTTCTAAAAAATATTATCAAGATACAAGTGAGGCAATAGTTCCATTGGAGCTAGTACCATCGACAATGGAAGATATTGCAGTCAATACTGTCAACGATGGATTGTTTTATTGCATCACGTTCAGAAAACCAGCGTAGATAGATTTAGATAAATGGAGACTTCATTCAGACAGCGTTTAAACGCCGCCTGAATTCTAGTCGAAGCTATCCAGGGACTTAGCCGCTCTTTACTCACCGATTGCAGAATCGGGAGTAGTAGAGCGGGTCACATGCTGATTATCCATAAAATAGTGATAAAAATCAGGACTTTAACCTCTCCGCCTCCTTCGTCGGCACCTCTCCTGTTAGGAAAGGTCAGCTTGTAGACAATATGGACAGACAGGCCGCGGGTCGGCGATAAGCACTCATCTACGCCCTCCGACAAGGTGCTGTTCGTCGACGTACAAGAGTACGACTCATTCGCATCCCCTTCGCCTAGCATCTGAGCACTTCTCACCAACCGGCAACCTATCTTCGTACTAGTTTATAAGTGGAACGATTTAGCTATTTTTTAATCTGTCGACATAAATATTTTATTTTGTCGACAGTCTGACCTCTCCTATTAGGAGAGGCTTTTGCTCTACAGAAATTACATATCAAAACAATAAATCTTAGTAACAAAACTTACCGTCTCCAAAGGCTCTCCTAATAGGAGAGCTGGCGCGTAGCGACTGAGAGGTTAACGTTCCCATCATTCTAAATATTCTATACCAGTTTAATATGATGAACGATCAGAAAATACTAACAATACAATTTTTCTGCTATTTAAATTTGCATTTATTTTGAGATTTTTTTATTAATTCATCAGTTACTCGACATTTTTAAAAATGTAGCATATAATATTTGTAAGAAATCTTACTTCTTACAGGAGGCGTGCTATGAGCGAATATGATGTAACCTTAAGTAGTAAAGGGCAATTTGTTTTACCTAAAGAAGTTCGGGATAAATTTAAACTATCAACGGGCAGTAGAATTAAAATTATAGTAGAGGGTGAGCGGATTATCCTGAAACCTCGAACTGTAGCCGATCAATTACAAGACCTTATCCTTGCCGATATCGCTAAAGACGGCAAGCCTATTAATCAAGGAACTGTAAAAGAGTATCAAGTAAAGCTTAATAAAGCATTGGATAGCATTGTTGCAGAAGCAGAGCAAGAGTATAATAAAAAAGAATATGTGTCCCTTGACGACTTGAAACGGGATAATGAGAATGTATGAATTAGTTGTCCTGAATTCAGCATCGAGACTTTGATAAACCTATCAGAGTTAAGATTATTAATGAGCTTGAGAAGATAGCAGAAAATCCTTATATTGGAGAGCTGCTAAAAGGAGACTTAGCAACAATATATTCCTATCATTTAAAAATAACAGGTACTGAATATCGAATAGCCTACCAGATTAAAGAGCAAGAAATAGTTGTTGTAATATTGCAAATTGGTACAAGAGAGAATTTTTACGAAAAATTGAAGATGCAGTTTAAATAAGTGAGGCAGATTTACGCATACGAAACTAAAGCCTACATCCTAAAATATTACTTGGATGTAGGCTTTTTCTGATATTTTAATCTCATCAATTCTATAAATTCTTCGATACGATCAAGAGCTTCTTGAGGAAGATCATAGGAGAGATCATTCTCTTTGTGCATATCCATATGAGGCATATTTGTACGACCTAAAAGATAATCAACACTTACGTCAAAAAAATCTGCTAGTTTAATGAGTGTGGCTGAATCTGGTTGACGTTTACTTTGTTCATAAAATCCATAAGCACTAGTTGTTATTCCTAAAAGCTCAGCCATGTCTTTTTGTAATAGCTTTCTGGAGTTTCTTAGCTGTTTTATTCTTTCAGAAAACATAAAAACCTCCTTTGATAAAATTATACAACAAATTGTGACAAATATATAGATACAACAAATAGATGCATTTGTATTGACAAACAACTAATTGTTGTTTGGTATAATAAGTAAATAATACAACTATTTGTTGTTCGTAGCAAAATAAAGAAATGCTAATTTATGCAGTTTTGTTTTTATGGAAATTACCTATTATTTTGTCTGTCTTTTATTACTGAAATCTTTGTGGAGGGATAAGATATGAATGTTTTTGAAACTGTAACGGATGAATTAAGAAGTGTATATAATGAAAATGATTTAAAAAGCTTAGAAAAAGTTGCGGAAAATTACTATTGGGCGAATTTGGAAAACAATACTATAGAGAAAAAACTAGAACAATGTTTATCCAAAGAAGAAATGAAAATGGTATATAAATTGTGCGATAATTTTTTGACGAAAGAAGTTGTTACAGGAGAACTTTATTATAATCAAGGGTTTTCTGATGCAATGCAACTTATCATACATTCGTTAGTATGGAGTCCTGTTAGAAGATAAGTTAAATCAACAAGTCGGCAAAAGACGAATCACAAGCTAGTATTAATTCCAAAAACGCAATGAAGGCACAAACTTCCTATGGTCAAACAAAAAGCCTTCAAAGCTATACACTAGTAAGATTCGTCTATATTACCATTATTAAACAATTTTTTTGCAACTAATTTGCAGTAGAAACTAAATAGCAGAAATAATAGACAAGAAATTAATTATCTGTATTCATTCGTTTTATAATCTTAGCAAGCCTAGTTAAGCCTGTTTTTAAGTCGGCAATGTCAGCGTAGGAGTAGGATATTCTTAGATGGTTATTGGCTAAGTTATCGTAGATACTGCCGGGATTGATTAGGATTTTTTCGACTAGGGCGTTTTTGAAGAGCTGATGCATGGATATAGGCTTGATGAGATGGAGCCAGATGTAAAATCCGCCCTGAGGCAGCGTCCATGTAGCGATATTTTTAAAGTCTTGATTTAAAATCTCACTGGCTGCCGAGCGGCGTAGGATTAATTCCTGGCGGAGCGTTTGCAAATGACGTTCGTGGTATCCATTGGCAAACCACTCTGCGGCTGTCCATTGTGATAGACAGCTTGAACCATAATCGTTTTGCATTTTAATGTCCGCTAGTTTTTCTATGACTGGCTCCGGCCCGACAATCCAGCCAATCCGGAGACCAGCACTGATGGCTTTTGATAAGCTATCGATATAAATGACACTGCCATTGGTATCGAGTGCTTTTAATGGTGGGGGCGGCGGTGCATCTAACCATAGATCGCGATAAACATCATCTTCGAGAATGGGGAGGCGTGAAGCTTGGCAGGCGCTCAGTAATTCGTGGCGGCGTTTTTCGCTCATCAACGTTCCAGTGGGGTTGTGAAAGGTCGGTATCGTATAGAGTAATGAATGCTCTTTATGCTTTTGTTGATAGATGAAGGGCTCGATTTGAATTCCTTCGCTATCAAGTGGTAACTCAGAAAAGTTTAAATTCATCGATTGAAATAGTTTGAGTGACATTAGATAGGATGGCTTTTCAAGCAGAATATTTGCATCTTTAGGGAGTAGCCCAAAACAAATCAATTGTAAGGCTTGTAGAGCACCAGAAACAACCATAATAGAGGCGGGGGAAGCGAAAATACCGATTTTCTCAAGTTGCTTACTGATTTGCTGACGAAGGTAAAGTAAGCCTTTGGGCTCTTCATAGCCAAAGGAGTCTATTTTGGCTGGGAGGCTTTTTAAGATTGTATTTAATTCATTGGTTGGAATCAAATGCGGCGAAAGTTCACCTGTTCCTAAACGAATCAGACTTTCATCAAATTCTAAACGGTTGATTTCTTGAATGAAAGGTAAGTTTGGCAGGTAAAAGCCTGCGCTGACATAGGAGTTCCAATTTACTTTTTTCTCTGTTGTGATGATTGACCAAGTGTTGTTGGCTACCCAAATTCCACTGCCAGTTTTGCTTTCAAGCAGTCCTTCGGCAATCAGTTCGTCGAGAGCAATCCGAATGGTACTGCGGTTTACTTGCAGTTTTATGGCGAGTTCACGCTGGGGTGGCAATTTAGTATGAGTTGGCCATTGACCAGTACTAATTTTATTTTTTATATATGCAAAAATTTGTTTGTATAGGGGAAGTTGATCTTTTTTATTTGGCAGCCAGTCAATCGTTAACATAAACTCACCTTCGAACTTTTTCTCCATTATAGCAAATTGGTTGGGATAAAAACAGACCAATTGGGTGGCGACAGGGCTAGAAGATGTTTTTATAATAGAGAAAACAGAGAGGATGGGAGTTTATGATAGCATTTTTACATGGACTATGCTTAGCGATAGGCTTGATTTTGCCACTAGGCATACAAAATTTATTTATTTTTCAGCAAGGAGTATTGCAACCGCGATTTTACTCGGTATTGCCAGCGGTGATTACGGCTTCACTTTGTGATACCGTATTGATTTTATGTGCAGTTAGTGGTGTTTCGCTGCTTTTATTCAAATTTATGATGATGAAAGTTATTATGATCGGCGGAGGCGTTATCATTTTATTTTATATGGGATATTTGACTTGGCACAGTAGTGTAGATAGTAGTTCATTAAATGCAATGAAAGCCTTGTCTCGGAAAAAGCAAATTATGTTTGCGATGTCGGTATCGTTTTTAAATCCAAGTGCGGTACTCGATATTATTGGGGTAATTGGAACGAGTTCAGCGCAATATGCAAATCAGGAAAAAATGTTTTTTATGTTGGCTTGTATTTC
>Ga0316600_10000183_pt1 | contig 37054 bp, 33 predicted proteins | sample OWC_soil_day5_CT_FD_207652 | JGI IMG/M metagenome (GOLD analysis project Ga0316600, IMG submission 207652) | Wetland soil microbial communities from Old Woman Creek delta, Ohio, United States - OWC_soil_day5_CT | ecosystem: Environmental > Terrestrial > Soil > Wetlands | place: USA: Ohio... | reverse complement strand
ATGGCGCGGCTGCTTTCCGCGGTGCGTTCCGGGCTGGAGCGCGGGCGCCTGATGCGCAACCTGCGGCCCGCTGCAGCGTCGACTCCGGCCGCGGTGCCCGTTGCCGACACGCCGGTAACCGCGGCGGTCGCATCGGCGGCTCCCGTCAACGAACCCGTCGGCGTGCACAACGGCGTGCCGCTTGATCAGCCGCTGCGCGATGCGCGCGATCAGTTCGAGCGCGTCTACTTCGAGTTCCACCTGGCGCGTGAGAGCTACAGCATGACCCGCGTGGCTGACCGCGCCGGCCTCGAACGCACGCACCTGTATCGCAAGCTGAAGCAACTCGGCATCGAACTCGCCCGCGGCGCGCGCCGCGACCGTGCCCCGGAGGAGGTTCCCACCGCTGCGGCGCCTGCTGCGACGAGCCCGCTCCCTTCGCGGCAGCCGCCGCTCTACGTCCAACGCGACGACTACGACGACTGAGTGGCATCCGGCACGGCCGGCCGCTCCACCCCCATGAAGATCATCATCATCGGCGCCGGACGGGTCGGATCCTCGGTGGCGGAAAGCCTCGTGTCCGAAGCCAACGACATCACGGTCATCGATTCCGACCCGGCGCGCGTGGCGGACCTTCAGGACCGCTTCGACCTGCGGGGACTGGTCGGCAACGCAGCCCTGCCGTCCACACTCAAGCAGGCCGGCGCCGACGACTCGGACATGCTGATTGCCGTCACCGCGTCCGATGAAGCGAATCTCGTAGCCTGCAAGATTGCCGCGGATCTGTACAACGTGCCGACGCGCATCGCCCGGGTGCGCAACGTCGAATTGCAGAAGCACCCGAAGCTGATCGGCGACGAAGGCTTCCGTGCGACGCATGTGATCTTTCCGGAGCAGTCGGTCACCGACTACCTGCTCAAGCTGATCGAGTTTCCCGAAGCGCTCCAGGTTCTGGAGTTCGCCGATGGCCGCGCCAGCCTCGTTGCCGTGCGCGCGTTCGCCGGCGGGCCGCTGGTGACCCACCCGGTCAAGGAACTGCGTCGCCACCTGCCCAATGTCGACGCGCGCATCGTCGCGATGTTCCGCGAGGACGCCAGTGTCCGCGTCGATGGCGACACGCAGGTTCAGCCGGGCGACGAGGTGTTCGTGCTCGCCGCGTCGCAGAACATCCGCACGGTGATGAGCGAGCTGCGGCGCATGGACAAGCCGGTGCGCCGCGTGATGCTGGCCGGCGGCGGCAACATCGGGCTGCGCGTGGCGCGCTCGCTTGACACCGGTGAAGGGCTGGACACGCCATACAGGTTTATCGTCAAGATCATCGAGTCGAACAAGCGCCGCTCGGAGGCACTGGCGCAGCAACTCTCTGCCGACGTGCTGGTGCTTAATGGTGATGCGACCGACGAGGACCTGCTGCAGCAGGAGGGCGTGCACGAGGTCGATCTCTTCATCGCGCTGACGAACGATGACGAGAACAACATCATGAGTTCGCTGCTGGCCAAGCGCATGGGAGCGCGCCGCGTCATTGCACTCATCAACCGCAAGAGCTACGGTGATCTGATGCAGGGCGGGCAGATCGACATTGCCATCTCGCCGTCGTATGCGACGCTCTCCGCCCTGCTGCGGTTCGTTCGTCGCGGTGACGTCGTGGCGGCGCACAGCCTGCGCCGAGGCGCCGCCGAAGCGCTGGAGATCATCGCTCACGGCGACGCCAGGACCTCGCGCGTGATTGGCAGGCAGGTCGAACAGATCGAACTGCCGCGCGGCGTCACGCTCGGCGCCGTCGTGCGCGGCACCGGTGCGATGACGCAGGTGCTGATGGCGCACCATGACACGGTTATTCAGCCCGAAGACCACCTGATCGTTTTCGTCGAGAACAAGCGGCTGATACAGCGGGTCGAAAAGCTGTTCACCGTCAGCGCCGGCTTCTTCTAGAAATGTTGCATTGCAGCGAGCCGATGTCCGGTACTCGGTTTCCCTCGGTGCCGCCGGTAATCGTTTCCCCTCGCCTCGGCGATTCAATAGAATCTCTGGTGGCGGCATGCCCCTGCGACTAGAAAGCGAAACCAGCCGCGCCAAGGAGAAACGGCCCCAGGCCGGTCGCGTCGCAGATCTGATGAATTCAAGCCAAGGAGACTGTATGGATTTCGTGAAGAGCAAGGACGCTGCGCCAACGCGTCGCAAATTCCTGTCGAAGGCCGCCGCGGCCACCGCCGGTACCGCGGCGCTGGGCTTCCCGATGGTGTCGAAGGCCCAGACGACAACTTTCCGCTTCCAGAGCACGTGGCCGACCAAGGACATCTTCCACGAGTACGCGACCGACTTCGCCAAGAAGGTCAACGACATGGCCGGCGGGCGGTTGAAGATCGAAGTGCTGCCGGCGGGCGCCGTCGTGCCGGCGTTCCAGTTGCTCGAGGCGGTGGCCAAGGGCACGCTCGACGGTGGGCACGGTGTCGTCGCCTATCACTACGGCAAGAACTCGGCGCTCGCGCTGTGGGGCTCGGGACCGTCGTTCGGCATGGACCCGAACATGCTGCTGTCGTGGCATTACTTCGGCGGTGGGAAGGCGCTGCTCGATGAGATCTACAAGAGCATCAACGTCGATGTCGTGTCGTTCCTCTACGGGCCGATGCCGACACAGCCGTTCGGCTGGTTCAAGAAGCCGATTGCCAAGGTCGAGGACGTCAAGGGCATGAAGTTCCGTACCGTCGGCCTGGCGGTCGACATGTACACCGACATGGGCGCGGCCGTGAATCCGCTGCCAGGCGGCGAGATCGTGCCGGCGCTGGATCGTGGGCTTCTCGACGGCGCCGAGTTCAACAATGCGTCGTCGGACAAGCTGCTCGGCTTCGCCGACGTGTCCAAGGTCTGCATGCTGCAGAGCTTCCACCAGAGCGGCGAGCAGTTCGAGATCACTTTCAACAAGGCGAAATACGACGCGCTGCCGGCCGACCTGAAGTCTGTCATCGACTACGCGGTACAGGCGTCGAGCGCCGACATGAGCTGGAAGGCCATCGACCGCAACTCGAAGGACTACATCGAGTTGCAGAAGATGGGAGTCAAGTTCTACAAGACGCCGGACTCGGTCCTGCGCGCGCAGCTTGTCTCGTGGGACAAGATCATGAAGGCGAAGTCGGCCGACAACGCGCTGTTCAAGAAGGTGCTGGATTCCCAGCGCGCCTTTGCGCAGCGCGCGATTCCCTGGCAGAACGACTACATGGTCGATTTCAAGATCGCGGCCAACTACTATTTCGGCAAGAAATAGTCAGTCCCGGTTGAGGTCCGACGGGCCACCTGCCAGCAACAACGGCCGGTGGCCCTTTTTCTTCCTTCAAAGGAAGCGCGATGCAGAAACTCCTGTTGGCGGTCGACCGCGTGTCGACATGGCTGGGCCAGGCTTTCGCGTGGATGATCATCCTGCTGACGGGGATGATCAGCTGGGAGGTCTATTCCCGGTATGCGTTGAACGCTCCGCACGACTGGGCTCTCAACCTGCAGATCATGATGTACGGAACGCTCTTCATGATGGCCGGTGCCTATACGCTGTCGAAGAACGGTCATGTTCGCGGCGACGTGCTGTATGGCTTCTTCCGGCCGCGCACGCAGGCGACGATCGACCTCGTGCTCTACATCGTGTTCTTCCTGCCCGGCATCGTCGCGCTGACGTACGCCGGCTGGATCTATGCGAACGAAGCGCTGGCGATCCGTGAAAAGACGTTTTCCGCCACGCCGCTGCCGCTCTACCCCTTCAAGTTCATCATCCCCTTCGCCGGTGCAATGCTGCTGCTGCAGGGCATCGTCGAGATCGTCCGCTGCATTCGCTGCCTCCAGGAAGGCAAGTGGCCGTCGCGCGAGCAGGACGTCGAGGAAGTCGACGTCGACAAGCTCAAGCAGATGGTGCACGTGAAGGATGAGGACATCGTGGCTCTCGACAAGCTGGTCGTTGCGCAGGAAGTCAAGTCCGGAGCCCAGCAATGAAGATCCGCAAGGAACTCTGGTTCGGCTTCATCATCATGGGGCTGATCATCGCGGGCACCGCGGTGATGCTGCTCTCGGCCGACAAGCTCACGAGCGGCCACCTCGGCCTGATGATGCTGGCACTCGTCGTGGTGGCGATCATGCTGGGATTCCCCACGGCGTTCACGCTGATGGGCATGGGGATGATCTTCACTCTGCTTGCCTACGGTGGCAGCATCACCCACACGCTCGACCTGATGGTGCAGTCGGCGTTCAAGGTGATGAGCAACGACGTACTCATCTCCATTCCGCTCTTTGTGTTCATGGGCTACCTGGTCGAGCGCGCGAACCTGATCGAGCGACTGTTCAGGAGCCTGCACCTGGCCATGGCGCGCGTGCCGGGTTCGCTGGCGGTGGCTACGATCTTCACCTGCGCGGTGTTTGCGACTGCAACCGGCATCGTCGGTGCCGTGGTCACCCTGATGGGATTGCTCGCGCTGCCGCAGATGCTGAAGGCCGGCTATGACGTGCGCATCTCGGCCGGCTCGATCACCGCGGGCGGTTGCCTGGGAATCATGATCCCGCCCAGCGTGCTGCTGATCGTTTACGGGGCCACCGCCGGCGTATCAGTCGTGCAGCTGTACGCAGGGGCCTTTTTCCCCGGGATCATGCTGGCCGGCCTCTACATCCTCTATGTGGTGCTGCTCGCGAAGCTGAAGCCCGCGCTGATGCCGCCGCTGACGGCAGAACAGCGCTTCGTGCCGCTGCCGACGCTGACTGAGCGGGTCTCGAAGGCCTTTTCGAACCGCGCTCTGCCGGCGCTGCTCGGTGCATTGAAGAGCGCGCGCAGCCTCGGCGTGCCGAGCGACTACCTTGTGAAGCAGTTGGGCATTGCACTGCTGCCCGCGCTGCTGTTCGCGGCCGTGTTCGGTCTGGCCTGGTATGCGAATACGTCACCGGCCGCCGTGGAGACACTTCCGGCCGCAATGGGCGGTGGACTGTCCGTGCCGGCTGGAGCGGCCAGCGAGCCAGCAGCCGCCGGCGGATTGCAGGAGCCACCCGGCGCAGCCGGCGGACTCAGTGAGCCGCCCGGAGCAGCAGAAGGAGCCCGGGAGCCCGCAGGAAGCGGTGGCCTGGCCGCACCGCCGGGAGCGGACGAGGGAGTGAAGGAACCCGCAGGCAGCGGTGGACTCGCGGCGCCGCCCGGCTCGGACGACGCGGCGAAAGAGTCTTCATCGTCGTCGACACTGCGTGAGCCGGCCGGCGCCTCGTCTGGGTCAGCAGCGCCCACGGCTGCGCGACAGCCTCCGAGCAAGGGATTCTGGATCGGCACTGCGGTGGGCGTGCTGGCCCTGGTAGCGTTCTACGCGATCCTCAGTTTTCAGCGGCTCGAAGTGTTCAAGATGCTGCTGTCGAGCTTCTTTCCACTGATGATCCTGATTCTCGCAGTGCTGGGTTCGATCGTTTTCGGCCTCGCCACCCCCACGGAGGCCGCGGCGGTGGGCGCGTTTGGCGGCTACTTGCTCGCGGCCATCTATACGATCGTCGGCAAACGGCCGGCCAACTGGGTGGGCAAGCTGATTCTGTGGTTGCTGCTATGGACGCCCGCGGTGATCTCGATCGTCTGGTTCCTGCTGAATAGCGGCGGCATTGTCGCGCAGCCCGTACCGCAGATCGTTGGCATCGTGGCATCAGTGGGTGTCGGCGTGTGGGCACTGCTGGCGTACCGCCAGGCCGGCATACAGAGCGAAGTCAAGGAGTCCGTCTTCCTGACCGCCAAGACCAGCGCGATGGTGTGCTGGCTCTTCGTCGGCAGCGCGATCTTCTCGGCTGCGTTCGCGTTGCTCGGCGGGCAGGACCTGGTTGAGAAGTGGGTGCTGTCGCTGGGACTGTCGAAGGTTCAGTTCATGCTGCTGTCGCAGGTGATCATCTTCATCCTCGGCTGGCCGCTGGAGTGGACCGAGATCATTGTCATCTTCATGCCAATCTTCATTCCGTTGCTCGACAACTTCGGCATCGATCCCCTGTTCTTCGGCCTGCTGGTCGCGCTCAACCTGCAGACCGCATTCCTTTCGCCGCCGGTCGCGATGGCCGCCTTCTATCTGAAGGGCGTGTCGCCACCGCACGTCACGTTGAACCAGATCTTCGCCGGCATGCTGCCCTTCATGGGGATACAGATCATCGCGATCTTCATGCTGTACGTGTTCCCGGAGATCGGGCTGTGGCTGCCGAGCGTGCTGTACGGCCGCTAGACACGTCCTGCCGCCGCTGACCGGGGTCGATCCCGGTCGGCTGGCAGGTTGGCGCCCCGGCGCATAATCCGCGCGCACTTTCAGCCGCCACCATGCAGGCGCTTGCGCGTTCGATCCTTCCGGTTCTCAATGTCCTTGGCTATGTCGTCCTGATTTTCGCGGGGACGATGCTGGTGCCGCTCGCGTTTGCCTTTTTCGCAAACGAGGCGGCCCTGAAGGATTACGACTTCGCGCTGCTGATCACTGCCGGAATCGGCGGTGCGCTGATCGTGACGACGCGTCGTTTTCGCCGCGAACTGCAGCCGCGTGACGGCTTCTTGCTGGTCACTCTCGGATGGACGGTGATGCCCGCGTGTGCGACGCTGCCCCTGCTCTTCCATCTGCCTGGGTTGACGTTCACCGACGCCTATTTCGAAACAATGTCGGGCTTGACGACCACTGGCGCCACCGTGCTCACCGGGATCGACAACCTGCCGCTGTCGATCAACGTCTGGCGCCACTTGATGGTGTGGATGGGCGGCATGGGAATTCTGGTGCTGGTGGTGGCGATCCTGCCCCTGTTGGGCGTCGGAGGCGCGCAGGTTTTCAAGGCGGAAACTGCAGGCCCGTTAAAGGAAACCAAACTGACGCCGCGTATCGCCGATACGGCCAAGGCGCTGTATACGATTTATTTCGGGCTTTCGCTGGCGTGCTTTCTTTCCTACCGCTGGGCCGGCATGACGTGGAGCGATGCGTTCATGCATATGTGCTCGACGATGGGCCTGGGCGGTTTCTCGACCCACGACGCGAGTTTCGGCTATTGGGACTCGCCGACGATCGAAGCGGTCGCGATCTTCTTCATGGTGCTGGCGGGATTGAACTTCTCCCTGCACTTCCTGGCCTGGCGGCGGCGCTCGGTGCTCGTCTATTTCCAGAATCCGGAAGCCCGGGCCTACGTCATTACGCTGGTGCTGGCGGTCGCGGGCGTCGCGGTATTTCTGCTCTGGCGCGACGTCTATCCGGACCTGGAGACGGCGGCCCGTTATGCCGCCTTCAACGTGGTGTCGATCGCCACGACGACCGGGTACGCGAACACCGACTTCAACCAGTGGCCCATCTTCGCTCCGGTGCTGATGCTGTTTCTCTGCGGCTTCACCACCTGCGCCGGGTCGACCGGCGGCGGAGTGAAGATGATCCGCGGGCTGATCCTGCTGAAGCAGGCGCGCCGCGAGTTCACGCGCATCCTGCATCCGCGCGTGGTCAGCCCGGTCATCGTCGGCGACCAGGTCATCGAGAACAAGGTCATCTTCGCGGTGCTGGCGTTCATGCTGCTTTACGGCGCCTGCATCACCTGGCTGACGTTCCTCATGCTGCTGTCGGGCCTCGACGTCATCTCCGCCTTCAGCGCGATCGTGGCGTGCCTGAACAACACGGGCCCCGGCCTGAATCAGGTGGGCCCGGCCACCACCTACGCGACGCTGAACGACTTCGAAACCTGGGTCTGCATTTTCGCGATGCTGATTGGCCGACTCGAGTTGTTTGCGGTGCTGGTGCTGATAACGCCGGAGTTCTGGCGGCGCTGATGCGCGCGACCGTGGCTGTGCATGGCAGTGAAGCGCAACGGGACGTCGATGCCTGGCTCGCTGCCACGCCCTCGGAACGACGCGCTGTCATCGTCGAAAGTCCGTTCGCCGAGGTTCAACTGCCGGACGACGTGCCGCTGACGCGGCTTGGCGGAGCGTGCCCCTGCTGCCTCGGTCAACTGCCGCTGCGGGTTGCGATCGTGCGTCTGGTCCGGTCGCAGCGTCCCGATGCCGTGCTGCTCCTGTTAACCGGGGCCGAGCACGCGGACCGGGTGCGTGCCCTGCTGGCTGACGGCAGCCTGGGCGTCCGATTCCTTGTGGAGTAGGCGATGCTGCAAAGAGTGACGCTCGACGGAATCAACCTCGCGTATCGCGTTGACGGGCCGACGCATGCGCCATGGGTGGTGATGAGCCATTCGCTCGCCTGCGACCACACGATGTGGGATCCGCAGATGCAGGCGCTGCGTGACTACCGTGTACTGCGCTTCGATACGCGCGGGCACGGTGCTTCGGATGTGCCCGAGGGCGAGTACACGATCGAGCAACTCGGCGATGACGCGCGCGCGCTGCTCGATGCCCTCGGCGTCGATCGCTGCCACTTCGTCGGACTGTCGATGGGCGGCATGATCGGCCAACAGCTGGCACTGAGTGCCCCCACCCGCCTGCTGTCGCTGACACTGGCCGACACCAGCAGCCGCTACCCGGCTTCCGTTGTTCCGGTATGGAACGAACGCATTTCGCTGGTGCGCGCTCAAGGCATGGATGCCGTGCTGCAGCCCACGCTCGAGCGCTGGTTCACGGCACGATTCCGCCAAGAGCAGCCGCACGCGGTTGCCGGCTACATCGGCTGCGCCCATGCGATACCCCGCATCGACTTCACCTCGCGGCTCGAATCGCTACGCTTTCCAACGATGGTCGTTGTCGGAGCCGAGGATCAGGGGACGCCGGTCGCCATGGCGCAAGAGATCGCCGCGGCGATCACCGGCTCTGAACTGCATGTCATTGATGCTGCAGCGCATTTGTCCAACGTGGAGCAGCCGGATCGTTTCAATGCGGTGTTGGCTGCTTTCTTGAAGCGCGTAAACAGTTAGTGTTTACTTCGTTGTTAAGCTTCAATCAGCAAGGTCGTCGCAGGAATGACTTGAATCTCGTCGGCGGGTACCGATATTGCATCTAGGTGCACGGCGGTCGCGTGCACCTTGTACCGCCGGAAAGGACGCAACAATGGCCCTGACGATCATCTACAACAGCCCGCAATACTGCGTGTTCGAGTTCGAAGCCTCGACCACTGACAACGGCCGTGCCACCGGCGGGTACGAGATCATGGACAAGCAATTGCGTCGCGAGATCTTCCTCGGCGGCGAGGATGCCGAAAATTTCCGTCGCAGCGTGCAGGAACTGATCGAGCAGGGACCGTCGTCCGACGACATCGATGCCTTTCTGAACGGCTTCAGCGGGTTGATGACGCAGCCTGTCATCCTGCATTGAGATCCACGTCCTCGTCCGCATCGACCGTGCCCTGACCGACGGCTTTTTCGAGTAGAACGTCTAGGAAGCCCGCTGCCCCGCCTGACGCTCGGAGCCACAATGCACCCATACACATGGCGGTCGCGATGACGGCTGCCGGCTAGGGAGCGCCTGTGGAGTTCGACTACATCATCGTCGGCGGTGGTTCGGGCGGATGTGTGCTGGCTGCACGATTGTCCGAAGACCCGTCGGTCCGCGTCGCCCTGCTCGAGGCCGGCGGCGCGAATGATCGCCTGCTGAACCGCGTACCCACCGGGGCGGCGGTCCACATCATCAATCGCAATGCCTATAACTGGGCGTTCTCTACGACGCCGCAGCCGGGACTGGGCGGTCGCATCGGCTACCAGCCGCGCGGCCGTGGCCTCGGCGGGTCTTCCACCATCAATGCGATGGTCTATCTGCGCGGACAACGCGAGGACTACGACAACTGGGCAGCTGAAGGCGCCACCGGCTGGGCGTGGAACGACGTGCTGCCGTACTTCCTCAAGGCCGAAAACAACGAACGCGGCGCGAGCGCCCTGCACGGGACCGGCGGTCCACTGAACGTGGCTGACCTGCGTTCCCCGCATCCTTTCGCAAGGCTGTTCATCGAGGCTGGTATGCAGGCCGGCCTGCCACGCAATGAGGACTTCGCCGGCGAAACGCAGGAAGGCGTCGGCTTCTACCAGGTCACGCAGAAGAATGGCGAACGCTGGTCGGTCGCCCGTGCTTATCTGGACCCCGCTCGCTCGCGACCCAACCTCCTGATCGAGACCGGCGCCCTGGCGACGCGCATCCTCTTTGAAGGTTCGCGCGCGGTCGGCATCGAGTTTGACCAGGGCGGAGCGCGGCGCACGCTGCGTGCGCGACGCGAGCTGATTCTCGCGGCCGGCGCACTGCAGTCCCCGCAACTCCTGATGGTGTCGGGCATCGGACCCGGCCCATCGCTGCAAGGTCTGGGCATCCCGGTGATTGCCGATCTTCCCGTCGGACTGAACCTGCAGGACCATCTGGATGTCGTCATCAACCGGCGTGTCGCCCACACCGACCTGCTTGGACTTTCGCCGGCCGGTGCGGTCAAGTTGCTGCGTGCGATCGGGCACTGGCGGCGCGATCGCCGCGGGGTGCTGACGTCGAACTTCGCCGAAGCCGGAGCCTTCGTTCGCACGCTGCCTGAACTGACGCGGCCCGATGTGCAACTGCACTTCGTCATCGGTATGGTCGACAACCACAACCGCACGTTCCACTGGGGCCATGGCATGAGTTGCCACTCGTGCCCGTTGCGGCCGAAGAGCCGCGGCATGCTCCACATCGCATCGCCCGATGCGCACGAGGCACCGCTGATCGACCCGGGTTTCCTGTCGGTCAGCGAGGATCTGGAAACGATGGTGCGGGCCTTCAAGTTCGTGCGTCGGATCTTTGCGCAGCCTGCCTTCGCCCCCTTCGGCGGCGGCGACGCCGCGCGCGAACTGTATTTCGCCGACGTCCACAGCGATGACGAGATCCGCGCCGCGATCCGGGCGCGCGCCGACACGATCTACCACCCGGTCGGCACCTGCCGCATGGGCACGGACGCCCGTGCAGTGGTCGACCTGCAGCTGCGGGTTCGCGGCATCGATGGCCTGCGTGTCGTCGATGCATCGATCATGCCGACGCTCGTCTCGGGCAACACGAATGCGCCCGTGGTGATGATCGCGGAGAAAGCCGCCGACATGATTCGCTCCGCAAGCGGCGCCGCCAGCAGCGCCGCCGCAACGGTGCGCGAGACCGCGCTCGCCTGAGCCGCCGCCACACGCGTTCCTCATTTCCACCGGGCATGACGTCCTGCAGGACGTCATGCGGATGCGCATCGACAGAGCCCTAGAATGCGGGTTCCGATCACCTCAGTGCAAGACCATCGATGAGCGTTGCCGTGTCCAGTTCCGTCACCGAGGCTCGCCTGCGCGAGGCCCTCGCGCGCCGTATCCTGATCCTCGACGGTGCGATGGGCACGATGATCCAGCGCTACAAGCTGTCGGAGGCGGACTTCCGCGGTGAGCGTTTTGCGAATCATCCGGTCGACCTCAAGGGCAACAACGATCTGCTGGTGCTGACACGGCCGGACGTGATCCGCGAGATCCACGTGCAATACCTGGGCGCCGGTGCGGACATCATCGAAACGAACACGTTCGGGGCGACCGCGATCGCCCAGGACGATTACCGCCTCGGATCGATCGCCTACGAGATGAATGTCGCCGCGGCGCGCATTGCCCGCGAGGCTGTCGACAAGTGCACTGATACCGCAAAGCCGCGCTATGTGGCCGGCGCGCTCGGCCCCACGCCACGCACCGCGTCGATATCGCCGGACGTCAACGATCCGGGGGCCCGCAACGTCACGTTCGATGAACTCGTGGCAGCTTACGGCGAGCAAGCGCGCGGCCTGCTCGACGGCGGCGCCGATCTGCTTCTGATCGAAACGATCTTCGACACGCTGAATGCCAAGGCCGCGATCTTTGCGGTGGAAGCCGAGTTCGAGCGGCGCGGCCAGCGCGTACCGGTGATGATCTCCGGCACGGTGACCGACGCCTCCGGCCGCATCCTCAGCGGCCAGACGGTTGAGGCGTTCTGGCACTCGGTCCGCCATGCGCGTCCGCTCGCTGTCGGCCTCAACTGTGCGCTCGGCGCGGCACTGATGCGTCCGTACATCGAGGAACTGGCGCGCATCGCCGACACGTTCGTCAGCGTCTATCCGAACGCGGGACTGCCGAATCCGATGAGTGACACCGGCTTCGATGAGACGCCGGACATCACGTCGAACCTGCTGCGCGAGTTTGCCGAGGCGGGGTTCGTCAATATTGCCGGCGGCTGCTGTGGCACGACGCCCGAACATATCGCGGCGATCGCGCAGGCGATCGAAGGCCGGGCGCCGCGCACCGTCCCGACCTCCGATCACCTGCTGAAACTGTCGGGGCTGGAGCCGCTGAAGATCGGCGACGAGAGCCTGTTCGTCAACGTCGGCGAACGCACGAATGTGACCGGCTCGAAGGCTTTTGCGCGGCTGATCCTGAACGGCCAATACGAGGAAGCCGTCAGCGTCGCGCGCCAGCAGGTGGAGAACGGCGCGCAGGTCATCGACATCAACATGGACGAGGCGATGCTCGACTCGGCCGCGGCGATGACGCGCTTCCTCAACCTGATCGCCAGCGAGCCGGATATCTCGCGCGTGCCGATCATGATCGACAGCTCGAAGTGGAGCGTCATCGAGTCCGGGTTGAAATGCGTGCAGGGCAAGAGCATCGTCAACTCGATCTCGATGAAAGAGGGGGAGGACGAGTTCCTGCGCCAGGCGCGGCTGGCGCGGCGCTACGGCGCGGCGGTCATCGTGATGGCATTCGACGAGAAAGGTCAGGCCGACACGTTTGCGCGCAAGACCGAGATCTGCCGGCGCTCGTACGAGCTGCTGACGCAGACAGTCGGCTTTCCGCCGCAGGACATCATCTTCGATCCGAACATCTTCGCGATCGCCACTGGCATCGAGGAGCATGACAACTACGCGGTCGACTTCATCGAGGCGACGCGCTGGATCAAGCACCACCTGCCGTACGCCAAGGTGAGCGGCGGCGTCAGCAACGTCAGCTTCAGCTTTCGCGGCAACGACCATGTGCGCGAGGCGATCCACACGGTGTTTCTGTACCACGCGGTCCGCGCCGGCATGACGATGGGGATCGTCAACGCCGGGCAGCTCGGCGTCTACGAGGACATCGAGCCCGAACTGCGCGAGCGCGTCGAGGACGTCGTGCTCAATCGCCGGGCCGATGCGGGCGAGCGTCTGGTGGCCTTCGCGGAGCAGGTGAAGGCGGGCGGCAAGAAGCGGGACGAGGACCTCGCGTGGCGCGCCGAGCCGGTAGAAGAGCGGCTGGCGCACGCGCTGATCCACGGCATCACGAACTTCATCGTCGAGGACACCGAGGAGTGCCGCGCCGCCATAGCGGCCCGGGCCGGGCGCCCGATCGAGGTCATCGAGGGGCCGCTGATGGACGGCATGAACATCGTCGGCGATCTCTTCGGCGCCGGCAAGATGTTCCTGCCGCAGGTCGTCAAGAGCGCGCGCGTGATGAAGCAGGCGGTGGCGCACCTGATCCCGTTCATCGAGGCGGAGAAGGCGGCGCACGTCGCCGCCGGCGGCGAGGTGCGCGCGAAGGGCAAGGTCGTGATCGCGACCGTCAAGGGCGACGTGCACGACATCGGCAAGAACATCGTGTCGGTGGTGCTCCAGTGCAACAACTTCGAAGTCGTCAACATGGGCGTCATGGTGCCGGCCGAGAAGATCCTCGCCACTGCGCGCGAGGAAAAGGCCGACATGATCGGGCTCTCCGGGCTGATCACGCCCTCGCTCGAGGAAATGCAGCACGTCGCGCGCGAAATGCAGCGGCAGGGATTCACGATGCCGCTGCTGATCGGCGGCGCAACGACGAGCCGCGTGCATACGGCGGTGAAGATCGCGCCGCACTACACCAATGGCCCGGTGATCTACGTGTCGGACGCGAGTCGATCGGTCAGCGTCTGCCAGAGCCTGGTCTCGGACGACGCCGCCAGGAAGTTCATCGCCGAGGTCACGGCGGAGTACGAGCGCGTGCGTGAGCAGCATGCGTCGAAGAAGGGTCCCGAACTGATTACTCTGGCGGAGGCGCGCGCCAATGCCACGAAGATCGACTGGACCGGCTACACGCCCGTCAAGCCCAAGTTCCTCGGCCGTCGGCATTTCAGAAACTACGACCTCGCAATGATTGCGAAATACGTCGACTGGGGGCCGTTCTTCCAGACCTGGGACCTGCACGGGCCGTTCCCGCAGATCCTGGCCGACGAGGTTATCGGTGAGCACGCGCGCCAGGTCTTTGCGGAAGGCGAGAAGATGCTCGAGCGCATCGTCGCCGAGCGCTGGCTTACCGCGAACGCGGCGGTGGCGTTCTTCCCGGCGAACTCGGTCAGTGAAGACATCGAGATCTACACCGACGACACGCGGCGCGAGGTGCTCTTCACCTGGCACGGCTTGCGCCAGCAGACGAAGAAACCGGTCATCGACGGGGTCCCGAATCCGAACCAGGCGCTGGCCGATTTCATTGCGCCGAAGGAATCCGGGATTGCCGACTACATCGGCGCGTTCGCGGTCACGAGCGGCATCGGTATTGAGAAGCGCGAGGCCGCATTTCAGGCCAAGCACGACGATTACGGCGCGATCATGCTGAAGGCGATCGCCGATCGGCTGGCCGAATCGTTTGCCGAGATGATGCACGAACGCGTACGTCGCGACCTGTGGGGCTACGCGACCGCCGAAGCGCTCACCGGCGATGAACTGATCAAGGAACGTTACCGCGGCATTCGTCCGGCGCCGGGCTATCCGGCGTGTCCCGAACATTCGGTCAAGCGGCCGATGTTCGAGGCGCTGGCGGCCGCCGACATCGGCATGACGCTGACCGAGAACTATGCGATGCACCCGGCGTCCGCGGTCAGCGGCTTCTACTTCAGCCATCCCCAGTCGAAGTACTTCAATGTCGGCCGCATCGGTCGCGACCAGCTCGAAGATCTCGCGCGCCGCAAGAGCGAGTCGGTCGCCGAGCTCGAACGCTGGCTTGCGCCGAACCTCGGCTGAGCCTCGCGGCCGGAGCATGTCGATGACGCTGCAGAGTGACTTGCGCACTGGCCGCGGTCGTCGGGCGCCGCGTTAACTGAACCATGCTCTTCGGGATCATCGCCGACGATCTCACCGGGGCGACCGATGTCGCGGTCAACCTGCGCGCGGCAGGGCTGTCGGTGGTGCAGATCAACGGGGTGCCACGGGACGCCCTGGACCCGGGAAAGGTGGATGCGGTTGTCGTGGCACTAAAGTCGCGCACGGTTCCCGCCGCAGAAGCCTGTGCGCTCTCGCTCGCGTCGCTGAAGTGGCTGCGCCGGCACGGCGCCGAGCGCATCTACTTCAAGTACTGCTCGACCTTCGATTCAACCGCCGCGGGCAACATTGGTCCGGTCAGCGATGCGCTGGCCGATGCCCTCGACGCCGCAATCGTCCCGGCGACGCCCGCCTATCCACGCAACCAGCGCACCGTCTACCAGGGGCATCTCTTCGTCGGTGACCTCCTGTTGTCGGACACCGGGATGCGCAACCACCCGCTGACGCCGATGACCGACGCCAATCTGGTCCGCGTGCTGCAGGCGCAAACGCCGCGCCGGGTGGGACTCGTTGCACTGAGTGAGGTGAACCGTGGTGCCGAGGCGATCCGGGAGCGACTCGACGCGCTCCGTGCGACGGACTGCAGGCATGCGATCGCCGACGCGACCGAGCAGCGGCATCTCGAAGCGCTCGGCGCGGCCGTGCTCGACTATCCGCTCACCACCGGCGGAGCCGGTCTGGCGAGCGGGATTGCGGCGCACCTGCGGCAGCGAGCGCATGCCGCTGCCACCCGGCTGCGTTGCGTCGAGGGTCCGCTCGCGATCCTTGCCGGCAGCTGCTCGCTGGCGACGCTGGAACAGCTGGCGGCCCTGCCTGCCGACTGGCCGGTGCGGCGTCTCGACGTGACCGCGCTGCTGGAGGGCAACGGCGAGGACGCTCGGGCCATCGACTGGGCGCTCGGCCGGCTGGCGGCTGCACCCACCGTGATCAGCGCGTCGGTGTCGCCTGGCGAACTGGCAGCCATCCAGCAGCGCTATGGACGCGAGCGTTCGGCTGAGGCCATCGAGAACGCCTTCCGGGCGATCGCAGCGGCGCTGGCGCGTCACGGTGTCCGGCGTTTCGTCGTCGCGGGCGGCGAGACTTCGGGTGCGGTCGTCGCAGCGCTGGCGGGCGAACTCGGATTCCAGGCACTGGCGATCGGCAACGAGATCGCACCGGGTGTGCCGTGGACGGTGTCGGTCGACGGCGAGCCGGTGGCACTGGCGCTCAAGTCGGGAAATTTCGGCGGCCGCGATTTCTTCCTGCGTGCCGCGGGGGTGCAGCCATGAAGACGAGGGTGCTGGCCGATGCGATCGTGCGCCATGCGAAGTCGATGTACGACCGCGGCCTGACTCACGGCTCGACCGGCAACATCAGCGTGCGCCTGGATGACGGCTGGCTGATGACGCCGACTGGCGCGAGTTTTGGCAACCTCGATCCGGCGCGGCTGGCGCGGCTGGGTTCGAAGGGCGAGCTGCTCTCCGGGGACGCGCCGACCAAGGAGGCGCTCCTGCATCGCGCGATGTACGACGTGCGGCCCGGCTCCGGTGCGGTGGTTCATCTGCACGCCACGCATTCGGTGGCCGTCTCGGTGCTGGAGGAAGTGGACCCCGCCGATGTGCTGCCGCCGCTGACCGCGTACTACGTGATGCGCATCGGCCGCTTGCCGCTGGTTCCCTACTTTGCGCCGGGTGACGCGCAGCTGGCCGAGGCGGTGCGCGGCTATGCCGGTCGTCACCATGCGGTGCTGCTCGCGAACCACGGCCCGGTGGTCGCCGGCAGCACGCTGGAGACGGCGGTCGATGCGATCGAGGAACTGGAAGCCACCGCCCGGCTGTATCTGTTGCTGCGGCACGAGCGCTGCCGGGCGCTGACCCCTGAGCAGATCGCCGATATCGGGGCACGCTTTCCGCAGCCTTAGCGGGCATGTTCACGCGCCGCGCCGCCGTCGTCGCGCTCGTCATCGGGCCGGGCGTACTCGCTTCCGGCTGCGGCCGCGCCGAACCTGAAAAGCAGCTGCGTTCAACCATCGCCGCGATGGCGCAGGCGATCGAGCAGCACCGTGTCAGCGACGCGCTCGAACCGCTGGCAGAAGACTTCACCCGCGACTCCGGCGCCTTCGGCAAGCAGGAGGCGCGGCGGGTGCTCGCCGGCGCCATGCTGCGCAACGAGAAGATCCAGCTGAGCGCCACGGTTACCGAGGTTCGCGTCGAGGGCGAGCGCGCGCTTGCGAAGGTCCGCGTCATTGCGACGGGTGGTGCAGGCTTGCTGCCCGAGCGCGGGCAGACCTGGGAGTTCGATACCGCCTGGCGCCTGGAGGGCGGCCAATGGAAGGTGTTCAATGCCGAGTGGCGCGAGGGACTGTAGCCGAGCCGGCCCGGTTCGGTGCGCCGCAGATTGCTTTCGCGGCGGGGCGGTGCGATCGTGTCGGCCCTATCTGCGTCACCAGGAGGTTTCATGCTGACGCACGCACCTGCCACGACGATCCTGCCGGTCCGCGACCTGGCCCGCGCCCGCGACTTCTACGAACAGCGCCTCGGCCTGAAACCCATGGGGCTCCAGCAGGACGGCAAGTTCCTGTTTGAGCTCGGTGATGGCGGCACGCTGGCGCTGTTTCCCAAGCCCGAAGGCACGAAGGCCGAACACACCGCGGTCAGCTTCAAGGTCGACGATGTGGTGAGCGAAATTCGCGCGCTGAAGGGGCAGGGCGTCGTGTTCGAGGACTACGACCTTCCAGGCTTCCGGACCGAAGGGCACGTCTGTGTGCTCGGGTCGGAGAAAGCCGCCTGGTTCAAGGATCCCGAGGGCAACATACTGTGCCTCCACGAGGACGTGCCATAGCCGTCGCCGCCGTCCGGCAGGGCATTGGAGAGTTGATCCGCGCCACCCCTTGATCACGGCGCGATCGGCCCCACACCAACGGCATAAGCTGTATTTGTGTGGGCCCCAGGGAGGCCGCGATTCATGACGACACTGATCAAGCCGGCCGTCTCGAGCCGGCCGCCGGCCGTGGCCGGCCTGTTCTACCCTGACGATCCGGGTGTGCTGCGCCGTAACGTGCAGCAGTTCGTGGCCGCGGCGGGTCCGCCGGACCGTGCCGCTCCTGCCCCCAAGGCATTGATCGCACCACACGCCGGCTACGTCTACTCCGGCCCGAGCGCCGGCCATGCCTACGCGCGGCTGGTGCCGCACGCCGCGCGCATCCGCCGCGTGATCCTGCTGGGGCCCGTGCACCGCGTGCCGGTGCGCGGGCTTGCGCTGCCGTCGGTTGATCGTTTCGACACGCCGCTAGGGTCTGTCGAGATCGACCGGCAGGCGGTGGCCCTGCTGCAGGACCTGCCGCAGGTCGTGATCAGCGACGGGGCTCATGCCGCGGAGCACTCCCTCGAAGTTCATCTGCCGTTCCTGCAGCAGGTGCTCGGCCGTTTCACGCTGGTGCCGCTCGCAGTCGGCGACGCGACGCCGGACGAGGTCGCGGAAGTCCTGGCGCGGCTGTGGGGCGGCGAGGAGACGTTGATCGTCGTCAGCTCGGATCTTTCGCACTACCTGCCGTACGCCACGGCGCGAGCGGTAGACCGCGAAACCGTGGAGTCGATGCTGGCCCTCGCACCGACGCTGCAGCACGAACAGGCGTGCGGCGCGACTCCCGTCAATGGCCTGCTGGCGCTGGCGCGCCGGCGCGGGCTGCGCGCCGAGCTGCTCGACCTGCGCAATTCGGGCGATACCGCAGGAGACCGCGGTCGCGTCGTCGGCTACGCCGCGCTCGCGCTTTACGAGCCGACCGCAGCCGGCAAGTCGACAGACGACGCAGAGTCGGCCGACGCGCGTGGCCCGACGCTGCTTGCGCATGCGCGCTCGGCGATTGCGCAGTTTCTCGGTCTGCCGGTCGTCGCCGCTCCTCACGCACCGTTCCTGCACGAGCCTGGCGCGACCTTCGTCACGCTGAAGATCGAACGCGAGCTGCGCGGCTGCGTCGGTTCGCTGCAACCCCGCCGACCGCTGGGGGAAGACGTACGCGCCAATGCGCAGGCGGCGGCGTTCGACGATCCGCGCTTTCCGCCGCTGGCGCGGGATGAGTACGACAGCCTCGAAGTCGAGATCTCGCTCCTCTCGGCAGCGACGCCTATCGTCGTCGCCAGCGAGCGCGAGTTGCACGCACTACTGCGTCCCGGCGTCGACGGCGTGACGCTGGAGTGGGGCCACTGCCGCTCGACCTTCCTGCCGCAGGTGTGGGAAAACCTGCGCGATCCGCGGGAATTCATCGCGCAACTGAAGCGCAAGGCCGGGCTGCCACTGGACTTCTGGTCGACAGATCTCGCAATCTCGCGCTACACCGTCGAGAAGTTCACGGAAGGGTTGCCGGCATGAGCGTGACGATCCGCCAATCGGTTTCGGCGCAGCAGCCGGACGAACATTACCCGGCCCGCTGGTGGCACCGGCTCGACGACGGACGCATTCAGTGCGACCTGTGCCCGCGCGACTGCAAGCTGCACGAGGGCCAGCGCGGCCTGTGCTTCGTGCGCAAGCGCGAAGGCGAGGCGATGGTGCTCACCACCTACGGCCGATCCTCCGGCTTCTGTGTCGATCCGATCGAGAAGAAGCCATTGAACCACTTCTATCCGGGCTCCGCCGTGTTCTCGTTCGGCACGGCCGGCTGCAACCTCGCCTGCAAGTTCTGCCAGAACTGGGACATCTCGAAGTCCACCGAAATGGACCGGCTGATGGACCAGGCGAGCCCCGAGGCGATCGCCGAAGCCGCCTTGGCGACCGGCTGCAAGAGCGTCGCCTTCACCTACAACGATCCGGTGATTTTTGCCGAGTACGCACTCGACACGGCCGACGCGTGCCACGCGCAGGGGCTGAAGACGGTGGCGGTCACCGCCGGCTACATCCACGCCGAGCCGCGCCGCGAGTTCTACGCGAAGATGGACGCGGCCAACGTCGACCTGAAGGCGTTCACCGAGGAGTTCTACTTCAGGCTGACGGGCGCACATCTGGCGCCGGTGCTCGACACGCTGAAGTACCTGGTGCACGAGACCGCCTGCTGGACCGAGATCACGACGCTGCTGATCCCGACCAAGAACGACTCGGATGCGGAAGTGCGTGCGATGTGCCAGTGGATTGCGCGCGAACTGCGGCCTGACGTGCCGCTGCACTTCACCGCATTCCACCCGGACTACAAGCTCGACGATCTGCCGGCCACGCCGGCGTCGACGCTCGCGCGCGCGCGCCGCATCGCACACGAGGAAGGGCTCGAGTTTGTCTACACCGGCAACGTGCACGATCGCGAGGGCGGGACGACGTTCTGCCCCGCCTGCCATGCCGCGCTGATCGAGCGCGACTGGCATCGCATCCTGCGCTACGAGCTAACGGACGACGGCCGCTGCCCCCACTGCACGACCGCGATCGCTGGCCGCTTCGGCGGTTTTGACGGCGGCTTCGGCAACCGGCGCATTCCGGTCCGCGTCGCGCTGCGCTGACTGCCCGGCACGGGTCGACCTTACGGGCCTGGGTGCGGCGGCGAACGTCAGGGGCTTGCGCGCCCAGAGTTGACGCTCGGACCTCGGCAGCGATCGCATCTGCATCAGCACCCAGCGCGCATGCTCGGTCTCCGGGTGGCTCGCGCGGAACTGCAGTTCATGAGCACTGTGCGGCGCACGCAGGATGCTGGCGAGCCAGGCAGCCTCGAGTGGGGTGATTTGCTCAGGGCGCTTGCGGAAGTAGGTGCGAGCCGCGGCGCGCGCACCGCACAGCCCCGGACCCCAATCCACCGTGTTGAGGTAGAGCTCGAGGATGCGTGCCTTGCCCAGCGTGCGTTCCATTTCAATCGCGTACAGCAGTTCACGCAGCTTGCGCGCGGCCGTCTTCTCGCCGCCGGTGAACAGCGTGCGCGCCAGCTGCTGCGTGACCGTGCTGGCGCCGCGCTTCGGCCCTGACTCGTCCAGGCTGGCAAGCAGCGGCGCGACCTGTGCTTCGTCGAAACCGCTGTGGAGGTGAAAGCGCTGGTCTTCAGCGGCGAGGACTGCAGCGGGCAGGTAGGCGCCCATGCGGTCGAGCGACACCCAGCGTGTCTCGGTGTCGCCATTGACGATGCGCTGCATGCCGCCGTCGGCCTTGCGGCATGCCATCGCGAACCAGCCGAACTGCAGCGCCTCGGTACCGAGGCCGCCGACGTCGAGGCCGGAGACGTTCAACTGCATTGCGCCGGTTCGGCTCGGCAGTTCGAGGCGTCCGCGCGCTTCGAGCGTGCCCTCGATGCGTGCGCCGAGTGCTTCAGGGACGATGGTGGCGAGCGCTCGATAGGCCGTGCCGACATCGGTCGCCGGCAGCCGCCAGCGCAGTCGGATGCGGTCGGACGCAAGCTCGGCCGAGTATTCGACGCGCAGTGTCGCGGCCGTCAGCCAGCCCGTCACCGTGGCACCGGAGCGCTCGGCGCTGATTTCGACGCGTGGCAGTTGCAGCGGCGTGGCAGCAAGTGCCGGGTGTTGCAGACGACAGGGCGAGCAGCTGGCCACGATCGCACGACCCTCGCGGCGCAGCGTGATGCGGCCGGCGCTCGTGGAGAAGGCACGGCCATCGAGGAGGTAGGCCGACCCTGGGGCCGTGGCTAGGCGCACCATTCCGGCCACGTTGACTTCGACCGGACGGCCGGCCACTTGCAACTCGGTGGTCCAGGCCGGCGCCGCGGTTGCGAGCACCCCATTGGACATCACGATCACGCCGAGTGCGCCTGTGACGCTTACGAAGAGCAGTACGGCGCCGATGCCCAGCACGGTGACGCCATGCCTGAGATGCGTCATGGCTGCGTCGTGGCGGACTCGACCACGGTGGTGGCCCACCACGGACCGCCGCCGTACTGTGCCGCCCAAAACCACGACGACATGTCGGTCCATGCGCCCCCGTCGCTGTCGTGGATGCGCTCGCAAACGCGCAGCGACGTGCCGTCGCGCGACGCGGTGAAGCAGCTCCATTGCGCGCCACCCGCATCGACGATCGGCCGCGGCCTGCCGACGGAGTAGCCGAGCGCGGAGAAGCAGTCGACGGCCGGATGCAGCTGGCGCGTCGGTCGATTCACCTGGCGCAGGATCAGCACGCGCTCGCCGTCGGTGAAGCGGGCGATCGCGCCAGGGAAGCGCCGCGCGAAACGCTGCTCGAGTTTCGAGAGCGGCAGTTGGGTCAGCGGCTGGTCGCGGAAATGGGTGGGCCAGTCGACGCGGGAGGGTGCGTCGCTTTCCACCGCCGCCGGTCGCGTGAGCCACTCGGCAGACAACCGGCTGCCTGCCTGCAGCGACCAGTGCGCTGCCAGTGGCATCACGCCCGCGACCAGCAGGGCGCCGACGAAGAAGGTACGGACATTCATTTGTCGCTCCGTGAGACGACACCGGTGAACAGCACCAGCGGGGCGATCGCGGCCATGAAGGCCGCGAGACCGACGGCTTCGTGCGACCAGGCGGGCCAGTTCGCCAGCCCGGCCTCGGGGAAGAACAGGATCGTGTTACGAACGATGTTGGCGAGCAGCACCAGCAGGGCCGCCACGACACCGTTGACGAGGGACTTGCGTGCATCAGCGCCCTGCACATACGAAAGCAGCGCCGCGGCGTAGCTGCCGAGCCAGAGCATGCCGATGCCGGCACAGGGTGCGTCGATAAGCACGGTCGTGCCGTCGTACACGATCGAAGCGCCGGCCGCGGTGGCGTCGAGTCCAACGACCCACAACATCCAGGCGCTGGCGTGCGCCACCAGCACTCGCAGCGGAAAGCCGAGATAGAACTGCAGCGATGCAATGATCGGCAGTGCGAGCAGCAGCAGCACGATGAGCGGGGTCGCCGGTCGCCGCAGCGCATGCACTAGGTAAAGCCCGAGCGCCAGCATGGCGAGCGCCGCTGCGGCCAGGTCTGGCAGGACCAGTTGCGCAGCGGCGGCAACGATCGCCAGCATGGCGCTGGCGACGAGCGCCGAGCGGGTCGGTTGCGCCAGCAGCGCATGATCGCGCAGCAGCAGCGCCACGACCGTCAGCCACGCCAGGACGCCCCACGGTTCATCGGATCCGTCGACCAGCCGTCGCGTGACATAGATCCAGTGGGGCCACAGCGCCACGAACAGTGCGCCCAGCAGCCAGACGGTGCGCGGCATCCGCAGCCATGGCACGCGCCGGGCTTCTCCTCTGCCGATTGCCGTCGGACTTTCGACCAGCAGGCCGACCAGGGGTGACGGCGTCGTCCTGCCGATGCGCGCGTTCAGTCCGTCAGACATGGAACCTCTCACGGCGCCGACGACGCAGCCACCACATCAGGCCGCCGGCCGCGGCGGCCATCGACAGAAATTCAGGCTCGGGTGTGCTCGGCACTTCGCCGACTGCGAGTTCGCTGACGCCCTCGGGCAGCGGTTGCGGCTGATCGACACTGCGCTGCACGCCAGTCGGATTGCGGACGACTTGGTCGACTGCGATGAACGAGGTGTAGTCGGTCAGCAGCCCGTACTGCAGTCCCAGCGCGGTGATTTCCTTCACCGCCGCGCTGTCATGGACGAGCTTCTGGTAGTCCCCGAGCGTGGCGATGCGGCTGCGCGCCCACAGTGTCGCGAGCGCCTGTGTCTTCGCCTCCGGGGTGCGATTCGTCGAAATGTCGATCGACCGATGAAACGCGCCGGTGGCCGTCAAGCCGGAAATCTCGATCGTGCCTGCGGGGGCGCCACGAAACTTGCCGGACAACACCAGCGGCCGTTGCGCGAAGAGATCCGGCAGTTGCGGCGGATCGACGTCATAGGCATCGAAGTCGCGGAACCCCACGCGGATCCGGGTCAATAGCGGCGCCTCGATGTAGCGGCGGAAGCGGTCGGCCTCGATCGCCGCTTGTTGCGAATTCAGCACGATGAAGGCCTCGCCGCGTCCGGCGCGTGCCAGTCCTTCGATCAGGAAGCGATTGACCGAGGAGCCGATGCCGAAGGCGAAGACGTTGGCCTGGCCCAGGTTGGCGCGCACCAGGTCCATCGCCTCCTTCTCGATCGAGACGTAGCCGTCGGTGATGATCACGAAACTGCGCGCGCGGCCGGCCTCAGCCGGCAGCGCCAGCGCGGTGCGCAGCGCCGCCAGCAGTTCGGTTGAGCCGCCGCCGCGCTGGCCATCGATAAAGCGCCGTGCCGCCTCGACGTTTTCACGCGTCGCCGGCAGCGATTGACGTGCCAGCAACAAATGACCGCCAGCAAACGGAATGATGTTGAACGTGTCGGTCGGCCGTAGATTCGCGACCAGTCCGCGCAGCAGCGCCTTTGCGATGTCGATCGGGAACCCGTGCATCGAACCGGAGACGTCGAGCACGAAGACGTACTCGCGCGGCACGATCGCGTCGGTGGCAACCCGCGCGGGCGGCTCGATCATCGCGAGGAAGAAGTTCTCGTCCCTGCCCTCGTGCACCAGCACGCCGGAGGCGATCTCGCGGCCGGCGAGTCGATATTCGATGACGATGTCACGGTTCGCGTGCTCGACCGCCGCAGGCAAGGCTGCCTTGACGCTGCGACTGCCTGCATCCTCGATCTCGAAGCGGTGCGATGGCGATGTCAGGTCCTGCACCGGGATCGGGCTGGCGACCTCGACCGTCATCGCCAGCACGGCCTTGGGCGCGACGCCGGCGCGCAGCGTCGGCTGTGCGATCCACGTTTCCGCCTGGTGGCTTTCGCGCCCGGGCGCGCCGTTGTAGCGCGGGCCGACGACCATCGGGAAGACGAAGCGATAGGTGCCGTCGGTCGGGATGATCGTTTCGCTGTAGCGCAATTCGACGTCGATCTCGTCACCAGGCATCAGGTTGGCGATCGACATCTGGAACACATTCGGCCGATGCTGTTCGAGCAGCGAGGCGCTCTTGCCGGCCTGCTTTGCGCCCTCGTATTCACGCCGCGCCGCCTGCTTCTCGCGGATCTGCGCCTGCACGACGCGCTCGCCGACGCGCATCGTCAGCGCCGTGACTGCGGCCCGCGTCGACGCCGGAAACACGTAGCGCGCCTCGAGTGCCTCGGTGCCCTCGTTCCTATAGCGCTGCACGACGCGCACGTCGGCGATCACGCCGCTCACCTTCACGTCAACGGTCGTCGACTTCAGCGGCAGCGCATCGACGCCGGGCTCGGCTCGATCGACAACAAAGTACGGCGACAGCGTGCGCTCGGCGTTGTCGGTACGGTCGGTGTCCCGCACCTGTGCGTCGGCCGGTGCTAGCGCGAACAGCGCGCCTGCCGTGACGAGTCCACCCAGCAGCCCGCGAAGCACAGTGGCGAGAGTCATCGACGGCTCCATTACTCTGACACGCGGGCCAGCGTGGCGGAGCTCGACTGGCGTGGCGTCACGGCGAGCGTCGTCCAGTAAACGTCATGGCCGCTCACCACTTCGAACTCGATCGCGCCCTGGGCGAGTGGCGCCAGCGCCTCGACATTGGCCAACGGCACGACGTAGGCGACGCCGGCTCGTACACGGCCCAGCTCGACCGAGCGCGCCGGCCCTGTCGCAGGCCGCAAGGTGACCGTCGCCACGCCGGTGGCGTCGGCAGGCGGGATGACGACAACGCGACCGCCGTTTGGTTGGGCCACCAGCAGCACCTGCGCGCGGATCGACGCGACCGTCGCCGGGAGGGTGATGCTCCAGGCGACACCGGCCGGCTGCAGCGTGTCGGTCGCAGCGACTTCGACGGTGGCCTGCCTGCCCGGCGGCAACTGCATCAGGTCGGCTATGGCTTCGTCTTCGCTGGCGCTGACGTGGCCCGCGTCCGGATCGTCTTCGCCGCCGCAGTCGGTGCCGCCGAGAAGGGCCAGTGAACGGCCGTCGCGGGTGATGGAGAGGCTGTTGACGCTGGCTTCCGTGGCCGGAAGGTGCGTCCCCAGGTCAACCGTCTGGGCCGTGTCGTTGCGCACCGTCTGCACGACGCGAACGTCGGCGAGCAGGCCGAGGAACCGCATCTCGAGCGCGGCGTCCACCAGGTGCAGCCGCCGTTCGGCGGGAGTCGCTGCGGTGGATGCAGGCGCAGCGGACCGGACCGCCGTCGTCCGAGTGGCAGCGGGCTGCAGGGCATTTTCCGCTGCCGACGCGGCGTCGACAGGGGCAATAAGCAGCAGGGCGAGCAATTCGGCGGCGGTGATCATGCCGTCGCGCATCAGGTGCAACGCGGACATCGAGTTCTCCTTGTCGTCGTCCATCGGGCCCGTCGGGCGGGTACGGAACGAACGATCCGCGGCATGCACGAAGCGCGTGCGAAGCCGGCGCGCGACTTGTGTGAAGGTGGCGTGAAGGCGCCGGTCCTCTCGGCCTATGCCGAATGGCCGAGTCGTCTAGGCCGGCTGATGAATGTTCAAGACCGTGGTGAGCGCGGACGATTCGTCCCGCAGTCGATTGCAGCTGTCAATCCACGGAGGGACCCATGCGCAACCAGACGAACCGGAGCAACTATTCATCAGAAGAGGAGATGCGCAATACACGCCTGGCGCGCGGCCTGCGCGCGGTGGCAGCCACCGTGGTTGTCGGCGGGATCGTGATCGCGGCATTCGACAGCGGTTTGTCGTCGAGCGGCGTCACGCCGGGTGACGCCCCGGTCGGGCAGGCCGGTGCCACCGGAACGGCGGCCCCGCTTATCAGTCCGGCCGCGGATGCGCCCACATCGCGTCCGGCCGTTGTGGACGACCCGGCGCTCGGGCGCCTCGACAGGGCAATGGAACCGCACGGCTGAATCCGTCGGCCACGATCGCGGAGGAAGGCAAGATGGAACGGTTACTTTCGCTTCTGGCACTTGCGGATACCGCCACGACGCTGGTGGCGGCGCCTGTCGTGGTTGGAAACGAGGCGTGTCCGAACTACGCCGTTGACATCGAGTCGTTCGCGTCGTGTGACGGTGACCGTGTCGCGATGCCAGCGGCCCTGCAGCTGACTTCCGTGATGCTGCTCGCCGAGCTGGCCACGCCGCTCGCGACCGAAACGATCGTGATGCTGATGTGCCGCTCGGGCGAAGGCAGTACGCGGGCTGCGGATGAACTCGCGCTGCGCGGCTACGCGCACGTCGTGAGCGTGACCCATGGCTTCGAAGGCGACGTCGGCCCGGACCGCCGACGTGCGCTCAATGGCTGGAAGAACGCAGGCCTGCCGTGGACTGCACGCGTCGACGCCGCCCTGATCGCAGGAGCGCGCTGACCGACTGTCTCCCTGGCACTCCAGGTGTGCCGCCCCTACGGGATGGTCGCCTGGAGTTTTTTTTGGGCGGCGACGACGGCCTCGGTGCGATTGCGCACGTCGAGTGCGCGGAAGATCGCCAGCAGATGGACTTTCACAGTCCCTTCCGACAGGCCCAGTTCACGAGCGATCAGCTTGTTCGGCAGGCCACGCGCCAGCAGTGCCAGGACCTCGAGCTGCCGCTGAGTCAAGCCGTGCACGGCAGTCGGAGTCGCCGACGCGCCGTTGCCCGGCTCGCGGCCTGCGTCATGGCCGGTCAGGAACCTCAACGGTGCGTAGGTTCCGCCCGAGAGCACCAGACGCACCGCCTGCAACACCACCGCTGCGGAATCAGACTTCGGAATGAAGCCGGCGACGCCACAATCGATCAGCTCACGGACCAGCGCGCACGACTCCTCCGCCGACACGACGATGATCGGCAAGGTCGGGAACTGTGCGCGCAGCCGCCCGATCCAGGGCACGCCGTCCGATCCCGGCATGTTGAGATCCACCAGGGCGAGATCCGGATCTTCGGCGGCCCAACGTTCGACCTCGCCGGCGTTCTGCGCTTCGAGCCATTGGATTTGCGGCGACAACGATGCCAGTGCATGGCGCATAGCCAGCCTGACCATTTCGTGGTCGTCCGCCAGCACGACCCTCAGCGCGGGGCTGGCGTAGCCCGAGTCCGGCGGGTAAGGTGCATGCGGCATGGCGTGGCAAACATACGCCCGGCGCGATGCTGCAAGCAAGAGGAGGGGCGGGAGTGATAGCGTGAATATTCACGCGGGCCTTGCAGGCGGCGAGATGAGGCTCGTCGGGCTCGTCGGCGCGGCCCTGCTCGCCGGCTGCAACTTGGCTCCCGGCCCGGACATCCAGCGGCTGACCGAAGGGGCGTCCAAGGGCGGGCAGGTCATCACACTGCCACACGACTGGCCTGTCAGGTCCTTTGTCCAGGGAACGACGGTCTCCATCCCGTTCAGTGCCGTGGGAAGGTCGGATTCCTTCGGCGTATATATCGGCCCGACGACGTTGACGTTTCGCGCGACAGTCAATGACCGCTTCGTCCATGAATCGGGTGACGCGTCATCGCCAGGAATCAACTACGGGAGCTACCGAGCGCGGCCCCACTTCCGCATTCCGGCCGAACTCATTCGCCCCGCTGAAAATGTATTGACCCTGCAGCTGTTCCTGCCCCAGGGCACAACCTATGCGCAGCTCGGCCGCATCTACGTTGGCGATGATGAATCAGTCGAAGCCTTGGCGCTCCGTCGCCTTCTTGCGTTCCACATCGGGCCGCTTGCCATAGGCATCATGCTTCTCGCGGTGGGACTGGTAGCCATGGGCCTGTGGCGAGGTCGACGCGACAGCGAGCTGTTCATGCTGCTTGCGATCGGTAGCTTGCTCTGGGCCTCGCAGATCCTGCTGTTCCAATGGCCGACCCGACTCTTGCCGTCACCGCACTGGTCAGTGTTCGTCAATTCGATGTACGCATGGTTTCCTGCACTGATAGGAGTGTTCTTCCTACGCTTCGCATATCGCCGTTCGCGAATGCTCGAGTGGTTTGCGATCGCACTTGCGATCGTCGTCGCTCCACTCATGTATGCGGGATTTCTGTGGGGCTTTGCCGAGGCGGCATTCATTGGCTTGCGGCTGGGAGTTCTGATCTTCATTTCGCTGGCCTTGGTTGCCGTACTGCGATACGCACTGCAGTTGCGCACGTGGACTGGCTACACGCTATTCGCCATGGGAGCCGTATGTGTTGGCGTGGCGATCCGGGACTTCGTTCGGTCGTTGTCTCCAGACTCCTACGATGAGCTGATTCTCAATCCCTATTCCGGCGTTGCACTGCTGCTGTTTGCGGGCTGGATGTTGCTCGAGCGCTACCACAAGGCCTACGCGGATTTTGAGATGCTGAACCGCGACCTGGAATATCGTGTGGCGGCGGCGAACGTCGAACTGCATCGGCGCCTCGAGCAGATGGAAGTCGCCCGTGCGACCGCCGAGCAGGCCAGCGTCGCAAAGTCGCGCTTCTTCGCGGCTGCCAGCCACGACCTGCGGCAGCCCCTGCATTCGCTCGGGTTGTTCGCCACGGCGCTGCGGGACGTCGTGGGCAACGCCGAGGGGCGGGACCTGGTGCGACGCATCGGCGATTCGATCGCGGCGCTGAACCGCCTGTTTGATGAACTGCTCGACATTTCGCGACTCGAGGCTGGCACCGTCGAGGTGCGACGGCGCGACATCAAGCTGCAGCCGCTGTTCGATCGGCTGGCCGATGAATTCAGCGCCGAGGCGATGGAACAGGGATTACGCCTGCGCTTTCACCCGACCGCGCTGGCGGTCAGCACCGATCCGACTTTGCTCGAGCGTGTGCTTGCAAACCTTGTATCCAACGCGATCCGCTACACCCGTGTTGGTGGTGTGCTGATCGGTGCGCGGCGCCGCGGCCGCTCCGTGGAACTGCAGATCTGGGACACCGGCATCGGCATCCCGCTCGAGCAGCGATCGAAGATCTTCGAGGAGTTCTATCAGGTGGCGAACCCGGCGCGCGACCCGCGCCAGGGCCTCGGCCTGGGCCTGGCGATCGTTCGTCGCCTGACGGCGTTGCTCGATATCCCCATCGACTTCCAATCGGTCGCCGGACAGGGGACCTGCTTCACGCTGCAATTGCCGCGCGTCGAGGGCCCGATCGCACCCGAGCCAGCCGAGGAGCCGCCCGAGTTCGACAGTCGCTTCGAAGGTCGACGCGCGCTGGTCGTCGATGACGATGCGGCCATCTGCGAAGCCACGGTGCGACTGCTGGGCCACTGGGGCTTCGAGACCCGGGCCGCCCCACACTTCGCGCAAGCGTGCGAGCTGATCAACGAAGGCTTCGTGCCTGATGTCATCCTCGCCGACCTGCGTCTGGCGGAGGATATCGACGGCATCCGCACCGTCGATCGGCTGCGGGAACGCCTGCGTCGGACGGTGCCGGCGTTGCTGATCTCCGGCGACACTGGAGCGCGGGAACTCGCTCGCGTCAGGGAGAGCGGGCTGCTGCTGCTGACCAAACCGGTCGCGCCAGCGCGCCTGCGCAGCGCACTGCACGCCCTGCTTGCTGCCCAGCCGAACTAAAAGACATCGTCAGCGTGCAACGGCGCGCGGCAGCACAAGCGTGGCGACGGCGCCGCCAGCCGGGTGATTCGCCAGGCGCGCCCCGCCGCCGTGCTGTGTGGCGACCTCGCGTACGAAGGCGAGTCCCAGGCCGGTGCCCTTACGGCCGGTATCCGGCCGCGGCAGTGAAAAGAACTTTTCGAATACGCGCTCGCGGGCAAATTCAGGCAACCCGGGGCCGTGGTCCCAGACGGTCAGCTCGATGCGACCACGCACATCGTGCGCATCGACCGTCACCGTGGCCTCGCGCGGCGAAAACTCGATCGCATTCAGGACCAGATTCGCCAACGCGCGCTGCAGCAGGAAGCGATCGCCCGACACTGCGAGCTCGGGGTCGACGTCGACAAACAGCTCCACGTCGCGCCGGGTCGCGAGCGGCGCCATCTCCTCGCGCACCGCGTCGGCGAGTTGCGCCAGCAGGATGGTCTCGCGGTGCTGCAAGGCGCGGCGTCGTTCCAGGCCGGACAGCTCCAGCATCCGCTCCACCAGATCCTGTGCGCGCCGGACCTGCTCCTCGACGTTGCCGGTGAAGCGCATGCGCGCATCTTCCGGCAACGGCTCGCGCAGCAGTTCCGCCGCACCACGGATCGCGGCCAGCGGACTCTTGATCTCGTGCGTCAGCGCGGCGACGTACTCGTCGACGTAGCTCTTGCCGGCCAGCGCGTCGCGCATGTCGAGGAATGCGGCGCGCAGCGAATGTGACAGCGGCCGACCCTCGCCTGGACGCGCGCGCAGCGCACGCCACATGTCGGTCACGAATCCGAACGGACGCACCAGCCAGACGGTGACCATCAGCAGCAGCAGCGCGAAGGCGGCGGCCGAGATCACACCGAAGATCACCAGCTTCTCGCGTGCATTGGCAATGAAGGGCGAGAACGCGGCGATCGGCTTGCCCACCCCCACCATGCCGACGATTTCGTCGGGTCCGTCCGGCGCGGCGCGCTCGCGTATTGCGGCGCCCACGTACATGACCGCCGACGCCGGGTCGGCAGGATCGTTGAGTGTCGTGCGCGCACCGTACTGGCCGGCCAGCGTGCGCCCGACATCGAGCCAGGGGCGGTAGTCCTTGCCGACATCGCGGGCAGCCGAGTCGAACAGCACGGTGCCGTTCGCGTCGGTCACGTAGACATGCAGATCGACCCGCGTCTTGTCGACGTTGAAGATACGCGCGTTTAACGGACGCCTTTCCAGCTGCTGCAGCGTGCGCTCCAGCTCCTCGGTCTGGATCACGCCGCTGTAGACCTGCCGTTCCAGCAGCGTTGCCAGGAGATTGGCCGTGTCTACCAGCGAGTCTTCGGCCGACTCGCGGTAACGCGGGTCGATGTCGACGCTGACGCGGTACAGCAGGAATACCACCGCCGCGATGTAGACAACGACGACCCCGAGAAAGATGCGCGAGCGCCGGGACATCAGCGACGCGGGGCGAGGGTCAAGGCAGGTCCTCCCGCAGCGAATAGCCCATGCCGCGGTGCGTGGAGATCGGATCGGCGTTCTCGTCCACGTCGCGCAGCTTGGCGCGCAAGGCCTTGATGTGCGCATCGACGGTACGGTCGAACGCCGAGGCCGGGTCATCCCAGGCGCGTTGCATCAGTTCGTCACGCGAGTACACCCGGCCAGGACGCTCGATCAGCACCTTCAGCAGGCGGTACTCGGTTCGCGACAGGTCAAGGGTGCGGCCGCGAAACCGGATCGACTTCTTCTCGTCGTCGACCGCAAATGCCGCCGGCGCGCTTGCCACGGGAACCGGAGCCGCACGCTGCGACCGGCGCAGCACCGTGCGCACGCGGGCCACCAGCTCGCGCGGTGAAAACGGTTTGCCGACGTAGTCATCGGCGCCGAGCTCGAGCCCGACGACGCGGTCGATCTCGCTCGAGCGGGCGGTCAGGAAGATCACCGGCAGTGACGCGTCGAACTGCTGCAGCCGTTTGAACAGCTCAAAGCCGTTCATGTCGGGCAGGCCCACGTCGAGCACGGCCAGCGCGGCCGGATGCTGGCGGGCCGCCGCGAGCGCATCGGCGCCGGTCGCGCACCAGTGCGGCTCGAATCCGTCGGTCGCGAGTGCGTAGACGATCGTGTCCGCAATGGCCGGCTCGTCTTCGACGACGAGAATGCGCGGCTTCATTGCGAGGCCGCGACTTCCAGCGGCAGCGTCGCCTGCAGCTCGCGTCCGGCGATCACGGTGCGGTTGCGCCCGCCCTTCTTCGCCTGCGACAGTGCGCGGTCGGCACGCTGCACGAGCTCCATCGTGGTCTCTTCGCCGTCCCAGGTTGCGATGCCTGCCGAGAAAGTCTGGCGGTCAGGCAGGAGCGGCCGCAGTCGTTCGACGAGCTGGGCGGCCTGGTCGGCACTGCAGGCCGGAAGTATCAGCGTGAACTCCTCGCCGCCGTAGCGCGCGAGCAGGTCGGTCGGGCGCAGCTGCTTCAGCCAGCCCTGAGCACCGGCGCGCAGCAGCGCGTCGCCGGCCGCATGGCCGCGCCTGTCGTTGTAGCGCTTGAAATGGTCCAGGTCGAGCATCACCACCGTCAAGGGCAGGCCGCTGCGCCGCGCCCGGGCAAACTCGACCGGTACGGCTTCGTCAAGCGTGCGCCGGTTCGCGATCCCCGTCAGCCCATCCTGCTGAGCCAGCCGCGACATGCGCACGATCAGTTCGTTGTTTGCACGCAGCGTGCGCAAAGTCAGCAGGGCGAGCAGCAGCGCGAGCGCCATCGTGACGATCGAAAAAGCGATCAGCCCGAAACGCGCCGTGGACTTCATCTCCTCGGCCTGGCGTGCCAGCCCGTTGGCGCGCTGGTTGGCATTGACGACGAGTGCGGTCAGCGAGTGCTCGAAAGCTTCCAGATCGCTCACCGAGGCCATGAGCGAGGCGAGGGAAACCGGCGCACCAGTTTCACCCACCGCCGTTCCGTTGCGAGCGATGCGCTCCAGGCGCAGCAGGGTCGACCGCAGCGGGTCGAAATGCGCCTTGCGGTCGGCCGGCATATCGAGCGCAGCCAGGCGGTCAAGCCGGTCGCGCAGCTGGGCCGACTTGGCGGCAAGTGCCTCGAGTTCGGCAGGTGGTATCGGCGCGTCACCGCTGCGCGCGAGCTGCGCGGAATTGCGCGCCTGCCAGGAGCGCAGGTCGCCACTGGCGTGCTGGGTTTCGATGGCTGCCTGGGACAGTGCCAGCGCGTCGCCGTAGCGCTGGTGCATGGCGGAGTCGAAGGTCATCGCCCGCAGCGCGAGCACGACGCCGCCCACCATCAGCGCGGCGGCAAAGAGTCCGATCCAGGTCTGGCGGACCGCTCCGGTAGGTGGGTGATGCACGCGCTCTCCGTCGGCGGGAGGGTACTGCGCCGAGGGCCACGGCGACAGCTACTCCCGCCCGGATTCTAGGATGCGGGCGGCCCCGGACCCGGAGCCGCGCCGCGGGCGGCGGCTGCCGCCTGCTAGACGCCCCAGGTGACGTCGACCTTCTTCTTTTCCGCGGCGCGCAGCATCTCGATGAGCGGAAAGGCGCGCTGGCCCAGCGTGATCGGTGCCGCCGCCGCGGGTTCGTCGGAGCCGCGACGGTTGGCCTCGTCGGCCGCTGCGGCCGCCGACTTGATGTCGGCCTTTTCCTGTTCGACGGCGGACACCAGCCGCTGCAGTGCGTCCGTGACCTGTTCAGCGGTGATCACGCCGCGTGCGGACTCGCTTCGACCGATGATTTCAAAGATGCGCCGCGCTGTTTCGGCAAACATGAAGATTTCGCCGGCGGCCTTGGAGCGGAAGACAACAAGAGACATGGTGGTTGGGCGGCCGGCTCGTCGGCCGCAGGTGCGTGGTTCACGCGGCCGCGTTCGCCGCGGCCGGCGCCTCGGGCATCGTGCCCGCGAGCTGCGATTGTAGGCGCCGGGTATCCCGGCAAACGCCGGGCCGGTGATCTGGTCAGTCGCGGTCGATGCGCGCGACGGTGGTGCGGACGATCTGATCGACGTCGCCGCCGTAGATCAGCGGCAACGACACAATGACCGCTGCCATGCTCATAATGAAGAGAGCACCGTCGCCGAGCGCCAGCGGCAGCCCCGTCAACAACAGGGCGCCCATCGGGAAATGTTCCTTGATCATCGCGCACCTCGCTTTCGTCATGGACTCAAGGTACGCCGGCGCCACCTGTGCAGATACGGAGTAATGCGGCAGCAAAGCACGGAATCTTCAGCCTCGTCAGCAGCAGTGGAACCGGCGTGTCGGAAATCCGCCTACAGTCTGCGTCGCTATACTTGTCAGTGACCTCAAGACGGCAGGAGAACGAGCAAGATGGGCAAAGGTGATACCCGGACGCGGCGCGGCAAGATCTACAACGGCAGCCACGGCAAGAAGCGGCCGCATCGGGCCCGGAAGGCTGCTGCCCCGGCGCAGCAGCCCACCAAGTCCCGGTAGCTCGCCGGCCCTTCGCTGGAGCCGGGTCTGCCCGGCTCTTTTTGTTTGTGCAGCCGACCTCCGCTCGAAGCCGTGTCCGCCTTGTCTGGGCGGCCGCGGCGCTCATCGTGCTGGCGCTCGTTGGCTGCAGCGAGCGGCTCGAATGGCGCGAATTCCGTTCGGCCGACGGCTACAGCGTGATGCTGCCGGGGCGCGCCCAGACCGTCAGCCGCGAAGTCGAGTTCGAAGGCCACAAGTTGCCTGTCTCTATGACGTCCACTGGCGTGGGGCCAGCAATGTTCGCGCTCGGAATGGCACGACTGCCGGCGGACATCGCCGATGACGCGGCCGGGCGCGAACGCGCGATCGCCTACTTTCGCGATGGCCTGGTCCGTAACATCGGCGGAACCGTCGCCTCGGCGGGGCCAGTAACCCTGTCGCTGCCTCCGGGATCCCGCCAGCAGGTGCGCGCGGCCCAGGCGGTCGAAGCGCGCGGGCGGGCCGGCCCGGATGGCCGCTCCGCCGTGCTTGCGGCCCGCTTCTTCATCGTCGATGATCGACTCTTCCAGCTGGTTGCACTGGGCGGCGAGGGCAGTATCGACCCGCGGGCCCTGGACATCTTCTTCACTTCCCTTCGCCTGACGCCATAGGAGGCACCCCATGAAGCTCGAGAACCCCTCGGTCCACGCGGCCACGCTCGAACATTTCTGGATGCCGTTCACGGCGAATCGCCAGTTCAAGGCGGCGCCGCGACTGCTGGCAAGAGCCGAAGGAATGTTCTACTGGACCCCCGAGGGACGCGAGGTGCTCGACGGCACGGCGGGCCTGTGGTGCGTGAACGCCGGTCACAGCCGCAAGCCGATCGTCGAGGCGGTGCAAAGACAGGCAGCGACGATGGACTACGCGCCGCCGTTCAACATGGGGCACCCGCTGGCATTCGAGGCGGCGACAGCCGTCGCGCGGGTCGCGCCGGTCGGGATGGAACGCGTGTTTTTCACCAACTCGGGCTCCGAGTCGGCCGACACCGCGATCAAGATGGCCATGGCGTATCACCGCGCGCGGGGCGAGCCCAGCCGGCGCATCATCATCGGGCGCGAGCGCGGCTACCACGGCGTCAACATCGGCGGTACGACGGTGGGCGGGATCCCCGGTAACCGCAAGGCGTTTCCGGCGATGATGGCCGGCGTTGACCACATCCGCTCAACGCACGACCTGGCGCGCAATGCGTTCTCCAAAGGCCAGCCGGCGCACGGTGCGGAGTTCGCGGATGAACTGGAGCGCCTGATCGCGTTCCACGATCCGAGCAACATCGCGGCCGTGATCGTCGAGCCGATGGCGGGGTCCGCCGGCGTCCTGATTCCGCCTAAGGGTTACCTCGACAAGCTCGCGGCCACCTGCAGGAAGCACGGCATCCTGCTGATCTTCGACGAGGTGATTACCGGCTTTGGTCGCCTCGGCACGCCGTTCGCGGCGCATTACTTCAACATCACGCCGGACCTGCTGACCTGCGCCAAGGCGATCAATAACGCCGCCATACCGATGGGCGCGGTGATCGCAAAGAACGAGATCTACGACACGATCACCAACGCCGCGCCCGAGGGGGCGATCGAGTTCCTGCACGGCTACACCTACTCGGCGCATCCGATGGCGTGTTCCGCGCTACTGGCGACGCAGAAGCTGTATGTCGACGAACAGCTGTTCGCCCGGGCGCAGGCGATGGCGCCGAAATTCGAGGCGGCGCTGCATTCGCTGAGGGACGCGCGCCATGTGATCGACATCCGCAACCTCGGCATCGTGGGCGGTATCGAGCTCGAGCCGCGCGCCGGTGCCGTGGGTCGACGCGGCCTCGAAGCGCACATACGCTGCTTCGAAGCCGGCGTGCTGGTGCGCTCCACCGGCGACATCCTAGCGCTGTCGCCACCGCTGATCATCGAGGATGCCCATATCGAGCGCATCGTCGAAACGATACGAACGGCACTGGCCGGACTGGAGTAGGTCGTGGGAAAGAACGAATCAGTCATCGCCGATATCACTCACTGGATCGACGGCACAAGGTTCGCCGGCGCGGGAGTCCGCGCCAGCGACGTGTTCAACCCCGCCACCGGTGAAGTGTCCGGGCGGGTGCGCCTGGCGGATGCTGCGGTCGTCGACGCGGCCGTGCGCAGTGCGGCCGCCGCGTATCCGCGCTGGAGCGAGACTTCGGTACTGAACCGGGCACGCGTGATGTTCCGCTTCAAGGAACTGCTCGACCGTCATCACGACGAGCTGGCGCGCATCATCACGCGCGAACATGGCAAGGTCTTCAGCGATGCGCGTGGCGAGGTGCAGCGCGGCCTGGAAGTCGTCGAATTCGCGTGCGGTGCGCCGCAGCTGATGAAGAGCCAGTTTTCCGACAACATCGGCGGCG
>Ga0316600_10000182_pt1 | contig 37281 bp, 34 predicted proteins | sample OWC_soil_day5_CT_FD_207652 | JGI IMG/M metagenome (GOLD analysis project Ga0316600, IMG submission 207652) | Wetland soil microbial communities from Old Woman Creek delta, Ohio, United States - OWC_soil_day5_CT | ecosystem: Environmental > Terrestrial > Soil > Wetlands | place: USA: Ohio... | reverse complement strand
GACCACGATGCGCGGATTGGGCTGGCGCGCGGAAACGATGCGCGCGGTGTCGATGACGTGCGCTAACATCGGCCGGCCCGCAATGGGATGCAGTACCTTGGGCAGTGACGAGCGCATGCGCTTGCCCTGCCCCGCCGCCAGAATCACGATGTTCATGGTGCGCAGGAGGTCATGAGTGCGCCGGGATTCTAAGTCACTGCTTGCCGTGCTCCGTTCCTGGCTGCTGCTGGCTGCGGCGGCGATCGCGCTGTCGGCGTGCAGCACCGGGGTGCGGCTGGGGTACAACTACGCCGACACGCTGGTCACCTACTCCATCGACGGGTACGTCGGCCTGACGCCCGAGCAGGAGCAACTGGTCAAGGAACGCGCCGCCGCGCTCGTCGCCTGGCACCGTTCGACACAGCTGCGCGACTATGTGCAGCTCATCGAGGCGACGCGCAGCAAGCTCGCCGGTCCAGTGACGGCCACCGACGTGCTGGTATTCAACCAGGCGGTCAACGCGCGCCTTGCAGCCCTCGGTGACCGCGCGGCACCGGATCTCGCCCAGCTGGCCTTGACGCTGACGCCGGACCAGATCACGAAGATGGAACGCAAGCTCGCCAGCGACAACTCGAAGGCGCGACGCGAGCTGGTGCAGTTCGCGGGCAAGGAAACCCTCGACGACCGCGTGAAGAAATACGCAGAGCGCGTGGAGTTCTGGTTCGGCAGCCTGTCGCGCGAGCAACTGGAAATCGTGCGCGCGTCGCTCGCGCAGCGGCCGAACAATGCCGCCTGGTGGATCGACGAACGCGAGCGTCGCCAGCGTGAGCTGATCGCGGTCGTGCAGCGGATTCAGGCCGAGCGCCCGAATGAGTCGACTGCCGCCGGATGGGTGCGCGGCTACTTCTCGCAGTTGCAGAGTCCGGCCGATCCGGAGCGTCGACGCGCGATCGAGCAGTTCCGGGTCGGCAATGCGGAGCTGATCGCCCAGCTGATCAGCGTCGCCTCGCCGGAGCAGAAAGCGGCGCTGTCGCGCAAGCTCGGCAGTTTTGTCGACGATCTGACCTCGCTGGCGAGCGAGCGGGCCGCGCCATCGCCCGGCTGATCGCGCGGGCTGGCTTACTGCGCCGGCCGCTTTGACGCCTGTGTCGAGTGGTGACCGTGGCCGGCGTGCGAGTGCGGCCCGTGTGACGCGGTACGCGCGCGGTGCGCAACGTTGCCCTGGGTCGGCACCAGCGAACCTGCCACCATGCCGATACCGGCCATGATGAAGCCGCCGAGCACCGACGGGAACACTTCGGAGAGCGGCGTGAACTCGAGGATCGCCCAGGTGCTCATGCCGAGCACGATCGACCAGATCGCGCCCTGCGTCGTCGAGCGCTTCCAGTACAGGCCGCACACCAGCGGCCAGAACGCTCCGACCACCGGGAACTGGTAGGCCATCGCGACCAGCTCATAGATCGGCGTGCCTTCCATGATGATTGAATAAATCAGCACGCAGACGGTGAAGACGAACACCGTGATGCGCATCGCGCGCAGCTCGCGCTTGTCCGGCAGCGGGTGGAAGTTCTTCAGGATGTTCTCGACGAAGGTGGTCGAGGGCGCGAGCAGGGTCGCCGACGCCGTCGACATGATCGCCGACAGCAGCGCGCCGAAGAACATCACCTGCAGCCACACCGGCATGCGCTCCAGCACCAGCGTCGGCAGGATCTTCTGCGTGTCTTGCTCTGCCAGCTGGGCAGCGACCTCAGGCATGATGACGAACGCCGCGACGCCGATGAACATCGGCACGAACGCGAAAGCGAGATAGGAGATTCCGCCGATGATCGGGCCCTTGACGGCGGTGTCGGCGTTCTTGGCCGACATCACGCGCTGGAACACGTCCTGCTGCGGAATCGAGCCGATCATGATCGTGATGGCCGCGCCGAGCCAGAACAGCCACGCGTGCAGCGTCGGTTCGGGAAAGAACTGGAACATGTCCTTGCCCGCGGCGTAGTCGACGACCTTGCCGGCGCCGCCGGCGAGATCCGCCGCGAACCAGGCGATCAGCGACAGGCCGACGACGATGATGATCATCTGCAGGAAGTCGGTCAGCGCCACTGACCACATGCCGCCGAACACCGTGTACACGAACACGATCGCGGTTCCCAGCGCCATGCCCTGCACCGTCGAGATCGCGCCGCCAGAGAGCATGTTGAAGACGAGCCCCAGCGCGGTGATCTGCGCGGCGACCCAGCCAAGGTAGGAGATCAGGATCACCGAGGCGCTGAAGATCTCGACGCCTTTGCCATAGCGCTGCCGATAGAAGTCGCCGATCGTCAGCAGGTCCATGTTGTAAAGCTTCCGCGCGAAGAACATGCCGACGAAGATCAGGCAGAACGCCGCGCCGAACGGGTCCTCCACCGTCTTTTGCAACCCGCCCTCTACGAACTTCGACGGGATGCCCAACACGGTTTCCGAACCGAACCACGTCGCGAACGTGGTCGTGACAATCATGATCAACGGCAGCGAGCGCCCGGCGACCGCGTAATCCGCGGTGTTCTTCACGCGCGTCGCGGCGTACAGGCCAATTGCGACCGAGGCGAGCAGGTAGAGGGCGACGAAGGCGATCAGGGTCATGGCGAGCCGCGCGAAAAATTCGCGCGATTATGCGGCAATGACGAAGCGGCGTGCCGCCACTGCCCGGCCGTGAGGCTGACGCTCAGCGGTCGCGCGCGAGACGCTTGAGTACCCGCTCGTTCGGCGTCGAATGCGTCATCGCCGGCCCGGAGATGCCGATCAGCTGGCGGCTCAGCGCACGCCGCAGCAGGAGGCGATCCTGTTCGGGCGTCAGCTTTGCGCCGCCAAACGCCATCGCACTCGCCACGCCGCCGGGTGGCGCCGGCACGACAAGGTTGGCCTTCCAGCTCTCGCCCGGTCGCATCGCGATCGGCGTCGGAAGGTTGGTGACCGCGTTCGGATCAGCCAGTAGCACCCAGGGCGCCAGTTGCGACACCGCAAACTCGGCGCGCGGCTTGATGGAAGGCTCGCCGACGCGTCCGCGCTGGCCCCAGCGGACGATCAGGGTGTCGCTGGTCGAGCTGGCCGTGGCCTTGTCGGTGATCGCAACGTCGCGCCGCCAGTTGTGGTTGCGCGACATCATGACTTCCTCGAAGGTCATCGTGATGTCCTCGCGCGGCGTCGAGTAGTTGTATTCGTCGGTCGCGATGTCAGGCGCAAAGAAGCCGGCCACCTGGGCAGGCGTATAGGTCTTCAGCGTGCTGTACGGAATGCCGTTCACCAGCGTCCCGTCACTGACCGGGCCGGTGACGAACTGGATCTCGGCCAGCGCCTTCATCTCCGCCGACATCAGAGGATACGTCGCCGTGAGCTGATCCGACGGCAGCTGCCGGCTCTGGAAACGGGGTTCAATGTTGCCCCAGGGGCTCAGCGAGGAATTCAGCGTGCCGCGCACCGCCACGGGCAGGAAGTCCGACGCGTGACCCAGCTCGTGATACAGCAGCCACGCCGATTCCTGCAGCAGGTAGCCGATGTCGCGCGGAATGCGTGATGTGGCCGGGAAGGGCAGGAAGATGTTCTCGTTCGCGCTGTTCGCATAGCGCCAGACGCCGGAATACTGCAAGTCGCGGTCGAAATCCGAACGGAAATCCGGCGCCTCGTCGATGACGTCACGCTCGTCGGCGGTCAGCCAGAAGTTGTCGGCATCGAGGTAGATCGCGCCGGTCACGGAGTAGTAGTAGCTCGGCCTCACATGCGCACCGATGACGATCGCGGTGACGCCATTGAAGAGCCGCAGCAGATCGGTCTTGTCGACGTTCGCCTGCAGGAACGCCTCGAAGTTCTTGCCCATCCAGTCGTGCGAGACCAGCACGCGATCCATGATCTGCGCGACGCTTGGCACGTTGCCGCTCGTGGTCTGGTCCAGGAACGGTAGCGTGGACAGCGCGCAGAGGTTGGCTCCCGCGCCGAAATACTGCAGCTGCGCACTGAAGACGCAGTTCACGAGCGCGCCGGCGTACGGTCCGGCCGACTTGTACGGATAGACGCGCGACACATGGATGTCGCTGAAGATGTACGGGCCGGTACCGCTCGGATCCGGCGGCGCCTGCGTGTAGGCCTCGACCAGCACCGTGACGTCGTCGAAGTCCGTCGTGCTGCCAGTGGTACGCGTCACACGGAACACGAGGCCGGTGTCCTGCGTGACGTTCGGCGCCGTGAAGATGATGCGGTTCTGGTCGCTCGTATCGAGCGTGACGGTAGGTCCGGCAGTCTGGCGCCAAGTCAGCGTTTCACTGCCGGTGGCCTCTGGCCACGCGCGGATCGATGCCTGGCCGCCGGCACGCACGGCCTGATCCCCGCGGGCAACGACAGCCACCGGCGCGGGCAGCGCCGCCACGTTGATCGTCGCGGTGGCGGTCCGTGCGACGCCACCCGCGTCCGTGAACGACACGCTGAACGTATAGGCACCGGCCGACGGCGGATCGAAGCTGATCGCCTGCGTCTTGGCGGACTGCAGCGTTACGCCCGGGCCGCCGGTCTGCTGCCACGCCACATCGCGCAGTGGCCCGCTGCAGCCGGCCACCACTGCACCGGTGGTGCGTCCGACTGCGACCGCCGGGTCGGCGACGACGCTGAAGCCCTGGCCCGGCGTCGTGCAGGTGACGCTCGGGCTGATCGGCGGCGGGGGCGGGGCAGGTGCCGGAGCCGGCGCAGAACCGCTGTCGCCGCCGCAGCCGGCAGCCAACGCAGTGGCTGCGAAAAGTGTTGCCGCGAGGGCCCTGCGGGTCGTGATCGTCATGTTGAAATTCGGCGCGTCGGTCGAAGCAGAGCAAGGCAAGATAGCCCCCAAAAGGTTCCCGTCAATGCCGCGATTGGCCTAATACAGGCGCCAATTGGACGGATCGACAACACGCGTGATGCGGCCAAACCGCTACGCCCGCCACATCGCCCAGCCGGCCAGTGCCACGACGATAACGAGCAGCACGGTGGCGACGGCATACCACCGATTGGTCACGCGCTGCTCGCGGCGCAGTTCGCGCACTTCCTCGATCAGCCGGTCGGCCTCGCTGTGGCGGGTCAAGGCGCCGTGCATCAGCCGCGGCAACTGAGGCAGCAGGTAGCTCCACTGCAGCGCCTCCTGTCGCAGCTTCGCCTCGAGCCCGCGCATGCCGACCTGCTGCTCCATCCAGCGCTCGAGGAAGGGCTTCGCGGTCTTCCAGAGATCCAGTTCGGGATCCAGTTGCCGCCCCAGACCTTCGACGTTGAGCAGCGTCTTCTGCAGCAGCACCAGCTGCGGCTGGATCTCGACGTTGAAGCGCCGCGACGCCTGGAACAGGCGCAGCAGCACGATACCGAGCGAAATGTCCTTCAGCGGCTTGTCGAACACCGGCTCGAGCACGGCGCGAATCCCGCCTTCCAGCTCATTGATGCGCGTGCCTTCCGGCACCCAGCCGGATTCGACATGCAACTCCGCGATGCGCTTGTAATCGCGACGGAAGAACGCGAGGAAATTCTGCGCGAGATAGTTCTTGTCGGTCTCGGTCAGCGTGCCGACGATGCCGTAGTCGAGTCCGATGTACTTGTTGAACTGGTCGCCGTTGACCCCGACCAGGATGTTGCCCGGGTGCATGTCGGCATGGAAGAACGCATGATCGAAGACCTGCGTGAAGAACAGCGTCACGCCGTCGCGCGACAGCTTTTTCAGGTCGATGCCCTCCGCCTTCAATCGCTCGATCTGGCTCACCGGGATGCCGTGCATGCGCTCCATCACCAGCACGTTGTCGGCGCAATAGTCGAAGTACATCTCGGGCACCACCAGCAGCGGCGAGCCGGCGAAGTTGCGCCGCAGCTGCGAGGCGTTGGCGGCCTCGCGCATCATGTCGAGCTCGTCGTGAAGGTAGGTGTCGAATTCGCGCACGACATCGCGCGGACGCAGGCGCTTGCCATCGCGCCACAGCCGCTCGACCAGCGCGGCGCCGGTATCGAGCAGCGACAGGTCCTTGTCGATCGCCTCGAGCATGTTCGGCCGCAGCACCTTGACCGCCACTGCCTTGCCGGCATGCGGCCCATCGCGAAGCACGGCGAAGTGCACCTGGGCGATCGACGCCGACGCGACCGGCTCGTTCTCGAAGTCATTGAAGACGGCGTCGATCGGCCGTCCGAGCCCGCGCTCGATCTCGCGCCGCGCGATATCGGACGGGAAGGGCGGCACCCGGTCCTGCAGTTTCGCCAGTTCGTCCGCGACGTCAGTCGGCAGCAGGTCACGCCGTGTTGACAGGACCTGGCCAAACTTGACGAAGATCGGACCCAGATCCTCCAGCGCGCGCCGCAGTCGCACGCCCCGCGTCTCGCGCGGTGCACCGAAAGTGGTCCAGCGAACCAGGCGGACCAGGGTCGGATTCTTCAGGCTCGATACGACAATTTCGTCGAGGCGGTAGCGCCAGACGACCGTGGCAATGCGAAGCAGACGCAGCAGGCGCATGGGCGGCGATTGTACGAGGCGACTGCAGTGCGCCTCTCGTGCAGGCCGCTACCGAGCGCGCTCCTGCAGTTCGACGCGTTTCTCCAGCCGTGCGACGTCGTCACGCAGCCGCGCGACGGTGGCATTGAACTCCTCGACTTCGGCGCGACCGACCACCATCGGATTCTCGCTGACGACGTAGTGGGCGCCGGAATCGAGCATGCGCTCGGCAAGCTGGCGCCAGTGCGCCGCGCTCGCGCGCATCAGGCCGACGATGCGTTGCGCGGCGGCGTCGCCGACGAAGCGCGACAGCTCTTCTTCCGGCTCGGGCCGGAGGTTCTGCAGGACGAAGGCCAGCGCCTGCGCGAAATCCGCGTCACCCTTCAGCGAGACATTGCGCATGGCCGCCTGGGGATCGCCCAGCGCCAGCGGCAATGAGGCGAGGTCGAGTCCCACGGTGACGACGGGCTCGGCGCGCTCCGAGTCGGCAAAACTGCCGCCTTCGTCGACCTTCAGCGACAGCGCGAACGGCAGGGCTTCGAAGCGCGCGATCCGTCCGGCGAACGGCGCCAGTCGCTCGCGCGCCCAGCCTTCGCGCGCCAGCATGCGGTTCAGGACGCTGACGGCGGCGGCCGTGGTGAGCTGTTCGATCATGCCGCGAGTTTACGCAGCCGCGCGGCGCGCAGAAATGCAAAGGGGCGCCGCAGCGCCCCTTTGCCCAGATTGCAACCGGTCAGGCGGTCTGCTGGATGCCGGCGAGCAACCAGCCGCCGCGCCCGTTCGTGGCCTTCACCAGGTTCCACACTTCGGAGACGCGCTCGATCTCGCCGTCGACGCGCAGCGTGCCATCGAACTTCACGCTGGCGACATGCTCGTCGGCGTTGGATTCGATGCCGAGCAGTTCGGCGTCGATCGAAACAACCTCGGTCTTCGTCTGGCCGGCGCGCGCGTGCAACTCGTGCGTCAGCGCGATGAACATTTCATTGGTCGTGAAATCCGCAATCTCGTCGAGATTGCTGGTGTCCCACGCGGTCTGCAGCCGCGCGAAGTTGTCCTTCGCATGGGCGAGGAACTGCGCGGTGTCGAATCCGGCGGGAATGCCCCAGGGCGATGCGACTTCACCGCGGGAGAACTGGTCCATCGCCGAGCCGGGCCGCGCGCCACCAGCGCTCGCGCCCACGCTCGAGCGCTGCTGCACGGGTGCCGGCGCGGTCTCGTAGCCGACGTGCGAGTACGTACCCGGTCCACGCCCGGCACCCGGTGCCGCGGCGGCCGGCTGCGGGCCACGCATGCGCCGCATGACGAAGCCGACGAGCATCATCAGCGCCAGGCCGACCAGCATGATCGTGAGGAACAGGGTCAGCGCCTCGCCGAAGCCGAGCCAGGACGCCAGCGCGGCAATCCCCAGTCCGGCCGCCAGCCCCATCAGGGCACCGCGCCACGGACTGGCGGGGCGCGCTGCGGCCCCCGGTGCCCCGGCGGCCGGAGCCTTGGTCGGCGCCGCCTGCTGCGCACCGGGCTGGGCCGGCGTCGCCTGTTGCGGCGGCTGAGCCGGCGGCGTGGCCTGACGCTGCTGGACCTGAGGCGACTGGCGTCCCAGGTTCCTGGCGCCGCCCAGGCGACGCTGCGCCTCGGCATCGAGCGTGAAGGTCGCCGCGATGACGCCGATGAGCAGTCCTGTCAACCACTTGTTCATTGAATCTCCTGATTCAGTACTTGGTGCCGACATGCAGAGCGCAGACGCCCGCCGTCAGGTTGAACCATTGGACGTCTTCCAGGCCAGCGCGTTCCATCATCTGCGCGAGTTCATCCTGCGGCGGATGCATGCGAATCGATTCCGCGAGGTAGCGGTAACTGTCGCTGTCGCCGGCAAGTTTCCTGCCCAGCCAGGGCAGCACGTTGAACGAGTAGGCATCGTACAGAGGAGCAAGCGGCCGCCAAATGCGGGAAAACTCCAGCACCAGCAGTTTCCCCCCCGTGCGCAGCACACGGGCCATCTCGACGAGCGCGATGTCCTTGTGCGTCATGTTGCGCAGGCCGAAAGCCACCGACACGCGATCGAAATGACCACTCGCAAAGGGGAGTTTCTCGGCATCGCACTGCGCCAGGGGCAGGTCGAGTCCGGCATCGAGCAGGCGATCGCGCCCTTCAGCGAGCATCGAGCCGTTGATGTCGGTCAGCCAGACTTCGCCGGAAGCGCCAGCGCTCTTGGCGAAGGCCTTGGCAAGGTCGCCGGTACCGCCGGCGATATCGAGCACCTTCATGCCGGGGCGGACGTTCGCATGCCGCACCGTGAACGCCTTCCAGACGCGATGCAGGCCCGCCGACATCACGTCGTTCATCAGGTCGTAGCGGCTTGCGACCGAGTCGAACACGCCAGCGACGCGGTCGGCCTTTTCTTCCTCGTCGACCTGCTCGAACCCGAAGTGAGTGGGCTTGCTGCGCGAGGGGCTCATACCGGCCGGCGATTCAGTGGCGGCCGCAACCGGGAGCGACCGGCGCAGAAGTGCCACCACCCTCGCGGCTGGCGCCGGCGGCTTCGAGGCGTTGCAGGTACTCGGCCCACATCCGTTCCTGGTTCTGGCCGAGTTCGTACAGGTATTCCCAGGAGTAGATGCCGCTATCGTGGCCGTCCGAAAACGACGGCTGGATCGCGTAGTGGCCAACCGGCTGCAGTGTGTTGATCAGCACGTCGCGTTTGCCGACCTGCAAGGTCTCCTGGCCGGGACCGTGCCCGCGCACATCCGCCGACGGCGAATAGACGCGCAGGAACTCGAACGGCAGCCGAAAGCTCGCGCCGTCGTCGAACTCGACTTCGAGCACGCGGGACGCCGTGTGCAACACGACATTGGACGGAGAGGGAGAACGGGACGACATGCGGCGGTGGGGAATCTCGGCCGGCAGAGGCGCGGCGGGGAGGTGATCGTACACCGCGCGTTCAGCGCGGCTCATGCGCAAGACACGCGCCTGGGCCGGCGGCCGCTGCGAGCTAGCTGCGCTCTGCCGCGCGCTGCAACTTCACTGTTTCGCTCGCGAGCACTCGACGCTCAACTCGCGGCACACGCGGAGCACGCTATCCGATACGAGGTCCGCCGCCTTGGACCCGTTCCGAGGGCCGCGAAGAATCCAGTCTCAATCGGCCGTAGCTTCAGTTGCCGACAGCTGAGGTGTGCTCGCGTCTAGATAGAGCCGGAACCCGGGCCGGCTCGGCTTGCCCATTTGGAGTCAAAGCCCCCGCCGCGCGGGCCAATCCGGGCTCCGGCGCGCGTGTACGCGGCACTCCGATGCCGGGGTGGGGATCTATTTCGGCTTGCGGCACAGGAGCTGGATCGGGTGAGTACGGCCTTCCTCGATGTTGCGCGCCGCATTGCGCGTCTTCGGCAACGCGGTGTCTCCCATCAGGATGTGGGTGCCCAGCGGCGGCAGTTCGCCGCGCTCGGCACGCGCGATCGCCGCCTTGTATCCGGCGACGTACTTGGCGCCCGTGTCATCGATGTTGATCGCCTCGAAGCCGGTCTGTTCAAGGAGGCGGCGTGTTTCCGCCGGGGTGATGAGCCAGGCGCCGCTACCGTCTTCCGACCACGGGACCGGATGGTGCGGTGTGCCGGTCGGTCCGAGGCCGTGCTCGGTCAGCGCGAAGAAGGCGCCTAGCTTCAACACGCGGAAGGCCTCGGCAAAGAACCGCGGTCGATCGACCACATTCATCGTCACGTGCTGCGCGTAGGCGCCGTCGAAGGAAGCGTCCGCATACGGCAAGTGCTGCCCATCGCCGAGTTCGATCTCCACCTGGTCCTGCATCCGCAGGCAGGCTGTCAGCTGGTTGGCGGCGGTTACAAACGGCTCGGTGATGTCGATGCCGCTGACTCGACACCCAAAGCGCTGCGCGATGTAGCGTGCCGGTCCACCCAGGCCGCAGCCGATGTCAAGGATGTGCTGGCCGGCGCGGATCGGCAGTCGGTCCGCCAGTTCAACGGTCGCCGGAAAGCCGCGAGCGTGGAAGTGATCGACCGGCGCCAGATCCTCAACGGTCAGCTGGTCGAGACGCTTCGACGTCTTTTCCAGGGCCGCGATGATCAGGCCATAGACGTCGCCGCGACCCCAGTGATCGGCGATGGTTTGAATGTCCGTCATGGCGATGGCCTCAGCGCGCCAGGACGTCGCGTCGACAACGACATTCATGCCTCCGTGAATTCGTCGTCCGATGCACCCACTCTACTCGTGGGGCACGACGCCCTTCACCGCCCAGGCCAGCGCCGCATAGGAGCGCGGGCCGTCGGGCTCGCCATCAATGTAGGCTCGCCGCACCGCATCGCGCAGGCGGCTCCGGTCAGCGTCGCTGAGCGTGGCGAGGTACTCCGCCTGCTGCCCCTCCTTGCCCGTATAGGGACTCCAGTAGTCGTCGAAGCATTCGAAGTCCATGCGGATGCTCAGCAAGGTCTCGACGACGTCCGCGAGCCCCGCTGCGCGCCACGCGCTCGCCAGCTCGCCGGGGCGGGTCATTGGCCGCGTGTAACTGCGCCCGCGAAGCACATCGGCTGCGGGATCCAGGACGGCGGCCGTGTCGTAGAAGATGCGGGTCGCGACAAAGCCGCCCCGTGCATCCCAGACCGCTGCGCCGACCACCGCCCCTGGACGGGCGACTCGCCGCATCTCGGCCGCGGCCTGCTCGGCCCGCGGCACGAAGTGCAGCATCAGCAGGGAAAGGACCCGATCGAAGCTGCGCTCCGGCAGCGTCAGCGCGCAGGCGTCGCCGACCTCGAAGCTGACTCTCGGATCACGATGGTGGCGCTTGGCGTGCTCGACATACGCGGGCGAAAAATCGATGCCGCGAACCTGTCGCACGCTGCAGCGCTTCATCAGCGCATCGGTGAGGCCACCCGTACCGCAGCCCAGGTCGAGTACGGCCTCGTCTTCCTTGGTGCCGACGAAGTCGAGAAACGGCTCCGCCAGGCGCCGGCTCCAGCGACCCATCAGTCTCTCGTAGGCGTCGCCGTCGGCCGAAACGAATGTGGAGGAGGCAGTCATGCGCACACCCTGTTTCCTGCAGCGGCATGCCGACGCTGTCGAGTCGGGACGCGTTGCGGTCAAAAAGGCGCATAGCCTGCTCCGCTTCGTTCGGAAAGTCTTGCCGCGACGCACGAGCCGAGCGCGCGGCCGCTGGCGCACGAAGGTTCCCGTGCCCGATCGGCCGGTACGGCGACGACACGCGCTGCGGCGATTGACGTGTCCCGAGGTGCGGCGTAGTTTTTCAGGCCGCATCGGCAGCCACAGCGGGCGTTAGCCCGACGCTCGGCTGAGGCGCGCTCGTTGACCAGGGAGGTCCGACCATGTCCTTCACGTTCCAACGCTTGGCTTTCATCTGCAGTCTGCTCGCGACGACTCTGGGAAGCGCATGGGCCAAATCGCATTACGAGGTCTGGGCCATCGATCAGTCCAACTCGCCCGGCAAGGCCTACGGCGGCACGCTGTACATCTACGATGGAGCGGAGCTTGAGCGCGGCCACGCCAGCGCCAACGCAGTGCCGGAGAAGGTCGACCTCAGTGGAGCCGCGGCGGCGATGTGCCTGGCCAAGACGGGTGCGTACCCGGTGCGGCCGCACATGCTCGCAATCAATGCGCGGCAGAACCGCGCGATCGTCTCGTTCGTCGCCAGCGGTCATGTCCTGATACTCGACGCGGCCGCGCGCACCCCGGTCGACTGCATCCGCACTTCAGTCGGCGCCGGCGGCGCGCGCCAGGTGCACTTCGCGATTCCGTCGCCCGACGAGACGTACCTCGCTGTGGCCAACCAGAACGGCAAGCTCTTCGAGCGCATTGACACCGATTACGCGAGCGACACCTATACGCTGAACACCGCGGCGGGGATCGACCTGGCCAACTGCACCACGCCGAACGGCGCGCCTTGCCAGGGCGCCATGCGGCCAGACAACGCGCCGATTTGTCCCATCATCGAATCGACCAGCCAGTATGTCTTCGTCACGCTGCGCGGCGGTGGGCTGTTCGTTGTCGATGCCAAGCAGACGCCGATGCAGATCGTCGCCGAGTACGACATCGGCACCGTGCACCCCAACGGCTGCCTTGGCGCGCAGGTCGGCGACAAGATGTACGTCGACTCGGGCGGCGGAACGCCGACGCACCTCTACGGCGCCGACATCTATGCCTTCCCGGTCAGCGGCTTTTCGCCGACCAATCCACCCAACATTCCCCTTCCGCGTGTCGTGCTCAGTGACGCAAGTGCCGAGGCCGACGCCCACGGTGCGACCTTAACGAAGCACCAGCGCTATCTCTGGGTGGCCGACCGCGGCCGCAACTTCATCTGGGTCATCGACACGACCACCGACCAGATGGTCAATATGATCACGCTCGCTGGAGCTGTCAGCGCCGACCCGACGCCCGATCTGCTGGCCACGTCGCCCAACGGCAGCCATGTTTATATGTCGCTTCGCGGGCCGAATCCACTGACCGCCGACCCGCATGTCAGCACGGGCAGCACGCCCGGCGTCGGAGTGATCAAGGTGCTGCAAGGCGGGCGCAGCGGCTACTTTGAGGGTGTGGCGCGCGCCAGCAATATCGACGCCGGCGTCGAGCGTGCCGATGTCCACGCGCTATCTGTCCGCCTGAAGTAGCGGCTCGTGAGGCCGTCAGAGCGATGCTCCCGACCTGCCATTCGTGGCAGCCTCGGCTGACTTCTGGTTAAGCATCGCCGGCTACTAATGACTTTCTCATGAAACACAGTCTGGCCGACCGCCGTAACTTTCGACGTCGCGGCCCCGAGCGTTTGAGAAAGCTCATCGAGGGACGGCGGCCTTCGGAAGTCGCCTGAGACCGAGTTCGACACGGAACTGTCGATACGCGCTGAACCGGAGAGCACTGTTCAGTTGCCCGCCGGCGCTAGCTAGAGCAACGACTCGCTCACTGACCGCCGCGCGATGCCCGTCGGGCACGGACCGCGAGTTGCGGACCGGCCAAGTCAGCGTCAGCCCCGCCACCGCCGCGTTCTTGCGGTTGTCACTGCGTTGTAACGATCGGCCGATCGTCACGCTCGCGCAGCCGCCAGACGATTCCGAGGACGAGCGTTGCGCCGGCGAGTGTGCCGATCGTTGCAGCGCCAGTCGCTCGACGTTCGCCCGCCAGCAGCAAAGCATCAGGAAACGATAAGGACGCGACAAGGACGTCCTGGCAGCGTCTACCTAGGCTGACGTTACTGGTTCGATGCCCTCAGGGCAGCAGAGCGAACCACGTCCCGAGCCGGTGGTTCCCGCAGCCCGTCTCGGCGACACATCCCTACTGTGGAACCCGAGGAATCAACATCATGCAAACCTACGTTGTTCGCCGCTCCAACATCGCGGCCACCGCGGCCGAACTCGATGCCGCACTCACGCGGCTTCGCTCCTTTGAAGAGAAACCCCACTCGCTCAATGCGCGGTGGATCCGCTCATACGCATTGCGCGAGGCAGACGGTCGCTTCGGCCTCGCCTGCGTATTTCAGTCTGACAGCGTGCAGACGCTCAAGCGGCACGCCGAGCTGACGAGGGCACCCGCACAGGAGATCCTTCCTGTCGCCACCACGGTGCTCGTGCGCCCGTTCGCACCAACGATGGTGTACCTGATCCGCCGCCGCAACTTCTGGAAAACCGCGGCCGATCTCGAGAAGAGCGCCGTGATCTCACGCCGCGTTGGCGACCAGGAAATGGCGCGCCAGGTGAGCTGGCTGCATACCTTCGCCGTCACAGAAAAGAACGGGTCCCTGGGCACCGTATGCCTCTACCAGGCCGTCGACCCGGAAGCGCTGAGAAAGCACGCCGCCCGCGTCGGGATGCCCGCTGACGAGATCGTCCCGGTGTTCGGTCGGATCGTCTTCCGCGACGATCCACAGCAGCAGCCGGCACCCACAAGCGCCGTGCCGGCCTGAGCCGCCCATCAACAGAGATGAGGGAGAACCCATCATGAATACCAAAGCCATCAAGGCCATCACGCTTCATCTGGTGCTCGCCGCCGCAGCCATTTACCCCCTAGACCCGGCTATCGCACACGGCGACGCGCCCGAACGCGACTTTGAGTTGCACAAGCTGCTCGCGCAAGCACGCGAAGCAACATCGCCGTTCACCGACTTGCAGACCGCACTCGCCGCCAACTACGTCAAGTTTCCCGACCTGGCCGGCGACTGCGTCGCCCAGCCAGGCCAAGGCGGCATGGGCATCCATTACTTGAATGCGGCGCTGCTCGATGCACAGTTCGATCCGCTGCGTCCAGAAATGCTGGTCTACCGGAAGACCCCAACGGGCGGACACGAATTGGTCGCGCTCGAGTACGTCGTCTTCGCGCCCGTCTGGGATGCCTTGCATCCGCAGCCCCCTGTGCTCTTTGGCCACCCGTTCCACCTCGTGCGCACACCCAACCGCTACGGAACCACCATGCCGCTGTACGAACTGCACGTGTGGCTATGGGAGCACAACCCCAATGGTCTGTTCAACGACTGGAACCCGGTGGTCAGCTGTGACTGAGAGCGTGGGCATCGGGGCCGGATCAAGCGCGCCAGCAATCAATCAGGAAACGATCAGCGCACGCGGAGGACAGCCGAGGACCCCCTGCCTACGATTTCATCATGGCTCGAAAGCAAGCAACAAGCAGCTCGCAACGTGCCACGCCGACCGGTCGAATGATCCCGCAGCGCGACCCTGAGGCCCACTCCTTGCTGCGGGTTTTGTGAAAGGAATAGTTCCATGAAACGCTATCTGATTGAACGTGACATCGCCGGTGTCGGCCACTTGAACGGCGAACAACTCAAAGGGGCGGCGGCAACGTCCAACGCTGCTCTTGCCCAGCTCTCGGGCAAGGCGCAGTGGGTACAGTCGTTCGTCGTCGATGACAAGACGTTCTGCATCTACCTGGCAGACAACGAATCGGCGGTGCAGGAGCACGCAAAGCTCAGCGGATTTCCGGCTTCCAAGGTGACGGAAGTCCGCAGCATCATCGATCCGATGACGGCGGTATGACGAGCTGTGGCGTCGCGCGTTCAGCGCGCGACGCCGGCTCGGCCGCCGCGCCACGACGCTCTCGCCTAACGGGACTGCGCATGCTCACCCTCCACCACGCCCAGCCCGGAGGCTTTTGCTGGCTCGACCTCGCGGCCAGCGACGCCGCCCGCGCGAAGATCTTCTACGCGCAGGCGTTCGGATGGACCTTCCTTGACCAGCAAGCCAACGGCGGCCAGTTCACGCGATGGCGGGCCGGCGGCCAGGACGGCGGCTCGCTGTATCAATTGCGGCAGGCCCGGCTCGAAGCCGGCGTTCCGTCCCACTGGACGCCGTACATCCGGGTGGAAAGCGCCGGTGCGGCCGCACACCACGCTACTGCTTGCGGCGGCCGCCTTGTCGTGGCGCCGTTCGACGTGGCGGGGACCGCGCGCATCGCGCTGATCGAGGACGCGGTCGGTGCACTTGTCGGCCTGTGGGAACCTGCGCACGAGATCACTTCAGCGACTGAAGTCCTGCGGGTTGCGGGCGGCGACGGACGCTGACTGACCCGGAACACGACGGGCGGCGGCAAAGGGTTCACCGGTCACCCTGGCTGCGGGCTTTCGCAGCCGCAGTCGTTTGGCGAAAATACGCCGACCTTCTGGTTGGCAGTACCAAGGTTCCGTGTGAAGAACGCAACGACATACCGGTTCGGCCCTTGCGAGCTCGACGAGGCGCGACGCTCGCTGTCTGCGAACGGCCGCGAGATCAAGCTGCAGCCGCGCGTCTTCGACCTGTTGTGCTATCTGGTCCGCCACCGGCAGCGCGTGGTCTCCAAAGACGAACTGCTGGACGCGCTGTGGCCAGGCACGGTGGTGGTTGACAACGCGCTGCAGCGGGTCGTGAGTCTGGCCCGCGGTGCATTGGCCGAAGTGGGCATGGAGGACGCAGTGCGAACCTACTCGCGCCACGGCTATCGATTCAGCATCGACGACTGCGCCGAGGCGGTGTCCAGCGACACGCCCAATGAATCAGGTTACGTCGCCGAAGCGCGCGCGGCGTGCGAACGAAACGACTGGGTAGCCGCTTGCGAGGCCTACGCAACGGCGGACGCGCAGTCGCCTCTACCACCGGACGACGTGGAACAGTGGGGCCGCGCCTCGATCTGCGCCGGCCTGGGACTGACGGCCGTCGGCGCGCTGGAGCGTGCTGTCGCGCAGCGCGATGCCGATGGTGACGCGTTGGGTGCGGCGCGCGCGACACTGCTGCTGGTTCAGATTCGCATCGATCAGAAGCAAGCGGCCCTCGCCCGAGGCCTGCTCCAGCGCGCCTCGCGCTACCTGGACGGGAGGACAGCCGTCGTCGAACGAGGTCACTTCGCATGGATGGCCAGCCGAATGGCCCTCGGCAACGGTGAGGTCGACGCGGCACTGGAGTTGGCCGACGAGGCGTGCACTCTGGGGCGAACCCTGCATGATCCAGACGTCGAGTGCCTCGGCCTGGTGTATCGGGGCCATGCGTTGATGTCGCAGGGTGATGTTGCAAACGGGCTCGCCCAGCATGAAGAGGCCGCCGCCGTCATAAGGCTCGGCGGCGTGCGGTCATGGGTGGCAGGGTGGGCGCTGTGTTCGATCCTGTACGCCGCCCGTTACCGCTGCGACTGGCTGCGCGCGGCGCAGTTTGCCGAAGCTTTCTGCGAATGGAGCCGCGCAAGCAGCATGCCGGCCTTTCCAGGCACTTGCCAGCTGCACCGCGCCGCGGTGCTCGGTTTCCAGGGAGAGCTGGAACGCGCCGCGTCCGAAGTGCGCGCCGCTGCCGAGTTGCTTGCGCGAGCGGCGCCTTGGGCTGAGGGAGACGCCTATTGCGTCCTGGGGGATATCCAGCTCAGCGTCGGCGACACCGAGGGCGCCGAGGCGTCGTTCAGACATGCCCATTCGCTAGGGTGGGACCCCCAGCCCGGATTGGCGCGTCTGCACCTGTTGACAGGTCGGCCCGCCCTGGCGCAGCGCGGACTGGAGCGTGCACTGGAAGAAGCAGACTTCACGTTGCGCGAGCGTCGTGGGCAGTTGCTGTGCATGCTTGTGCACGCGTCGGTGGCTGCCGGAGATGTGGAGCGTGCCCGCGAAACGCTTCATGCGTTGGCTACCGACCCTCAAATGCTGGCGACGGACGCGCTCAGGGCGATGCATTGCTGCGCCGAGGCCGAGCTTGCACTGCACGATGGCGAGTTGAAGCTCGCAGCCCAGCACCTGCGGCGTGCTGTACGGCACTGGCGTGAGGTGGGCTCCCCGGTCGGCGAAGCCGAGACACGCATGCGCTTGGCAGAGTGCCTGCTCCAGGACCGCGACGCTTCGGGCACCGAGCTGGAACTCCATGCCATGGAGTCGAACCTCGCCCCGGTCGCGGCGGCGCACCGCGTCAGGCTCACCGCCTTGCACGACGCACTACGTGAACTGCAGGGCCCTTAGTCGAGTTGAGGAATCCTGCGGGTCATTAACAGGCAGATCGATGATCGACGCCTTCGGTTGACGACAACTCCCCTTGCCTTCCCTGCTGGCGTCGGCAACCGAGCAGACCGATGACGCTGATGGCCAACAGTGCAAGGCCCGAGGGCTCGGGTATGACTGTGGGACCGGTGAGCTGGAAGTCTTGCCGGTTCCCCACCGGTGGGACCTGCGGGACCCACGGGTCGGCTGGATTGCCACGTTCGACACTGTTGCCAAGCGCATCTTGCATTGCCCAGAACCAGTTGTCGTCGCTATCTGCCGTGGTGTTGTTGAAGATCGAAAGCCAGAACACCGTGCTAGGTGCCAAGATGATCGGAGCAACGCTGGCAGAGTAGGCAAAGAGATCGGAACCGGTGATATCAATTCCGGTATCGGCACGGCCCGGATTGCCGATGAGCAAGGAAAGAAATGGTGCGACGGCCGGGGACCCCGCAATATCCGCAAAGAATTCGATGGTGAAATTGTCCGGCTGAGTGGGGGTATTGGAAGGAAAGTAGAGCCCCGTCCAATTCACACCGGTGATGACGTTCGCGCCCGGAGCCAAACTGAAGTCATCCGCGACGAACCTCGGGAAGTCGGTATCACTGACGAAGCTGTTGCTAGGTGTTGTGCCATTGTCGAAAACAACGTCCGCAGTTGCTGGGATAGCCCAAGCCAACACAAGCGCGATCAGTGCGTTTGCCATGTTTTCTTTCATGACGGCTCCTTATTGCAATGACTGCGAATACGAATCGCTGGCAGGCAAGTTGTGTGCAGCAGCGGGTCCTCTCAAGTGAGGCGCTCGGTCGGATTTCCCTGCTTTGATTTGTGCAATTTGTCCGGCATAGCCACACGGACGGCCAGCGTGCGCGGTCTCTCTTCACGTTGTCGAATCACCTGGTTGCTCGGGTGCAAAACGTAACGCCCTCCGAGGGTCCGCTTGGCCTGCTCCAGCCTTTGCTGGTTGCGGAGCGCGAGCTGCTCCTCGGTTTCCACGATGACCCTCTGAACCATCGGTGGGTCCGATCGGGGACGAAACCAGCGAAGAACAGTTGTCGCAGCCATGATCACCTCACGTCTCGCTCAGCTCGGGGCCCACGGCCGAACCGCGCGGAGCTGTTTCAGACTAACGACCTGCTCGCGCGCTGGCGATGCCAGCTCTTTGGGGTTCCCTGATCTCGTGGCCCCTCATCCGCGGGATGGACACCCGACGGCGCAGGCGCTTTTCCCGTCGTGGTCAGTCAGGCCTTGCGTGCGCCAAGCGCGAAGATCTCGACTGCCAGAGGTGATTTCGCCTGCATTGCGCGCCCCATGGACGGCCAGTTACGGGCGACGTTGTCGGATAGAGGCGATGGCTGCTCCTGGCCGCGCTTAGCCTGTCTTAAGCAGGCTCGTATCCGAAATCTCGCCGCCCTAGACATACCACCCGCTTGTACTGTCTGACGACCGGTGACCGAGAGCATTCAGCCGCCCGAGTTTGAGCGTCGACAGATGCCGTGCGGCTCCATTCGACTGCTATCGGGTTGGATGGCCGTCGTCAGAGATGTCGGGTTGTGGCCGAGCTCGGCCGTGAAGCCTGAACATCCGCGTCGCGATGCTTCACCAACTACCTGCACAGCGGTGGAACCAAAATTTTGCAGTCCGCGAATTGGAACCATGTATAGCGGAATGCGCAGCCGCGGCACTGCCAGCAAGCGACGCTGCGCCGCCTGACCGCGACTGCACTGCCGCCCGACGGAGCACGAGGCGTCCCCCATTTGCGGCAACGGTCTTTCCGCTCCCGCTGACGATTGTCAAGGACACATAGGGCCCCCTTCCTACATTGGATTTTTGCTGTCCAAGCCTCGCCACGCGCGAGCGAGGTAATCCAGGAAGGGGAGGTAGATCAACCTCTTCGCCCAATTCCAAGGGAGGCCTGTCATGCGTCGAACACTCTTCACGCTTGCCGTCTGCGCGTTCTTGTCTAGCGCGGCTGCAGCGCCTGGCCCGAACGCCGATCAGCCATCGCGGCTGCCGGGCCTCCAAGCCGCGGCTCAGGTGTCGCGCGACACCTTTGGGATCGCGCACATCAAGGCCAGCAACGACCACGACCTGTACTTCATGCAGGGCTTCGTGCATGCGCAGGACCGGTTGTTCCAGATGGACGTCAACAGACGCCGCGCCAGCGGCACTCTCGCTGAGCTGCTCGGCCGGCCGGCGCTGTCCAGCGACGTCCAGCTGCGCACCCTCGGCATTCGCCGCGCCGCCGAGCGTTCGCTGGCGGCAATCTCGCACGAGGGCCGTGCCGCCGTTGAGGCCTATGCGGAGGGCGTGAACGCCTACGTTGCGACCCTCGCACAGCTGCCGGTCGAGTATCGGGCGGTGGAGATCACGAAGTTCCAGCCCTGGACGACATTGGACACGGTCACCGTGGCCAAGTCGATCACTTTCGAACTGTCTTTCGGGCTCGACGACATCGCCAACACCGTCGCGCTGCAGAGCTATTCCGCAGTCTTCGGTCCCAGCACCGGAGCCACGTTGTTCAGCGAAGATCTGTGGCGGTCGCAACCGTTCTACCTCGCTTCCACCGTGCCAGACGCGTCGATGGGTGCGGCGGCCCCGCTGCGCGCAACGCCGCCGGGCCATGCGAACAAGGTTGACGAATCGGCGGCCGCGCTCGGCCGCAGCTACGTCGACCGCGTACGCGACATCCCGTTCTTCAAGCAGCGGCTCAGTCGTGACGAGCGACCCGGTTCGAACGAGTGGGCAGTGTCGGGGCGTCATACGGTCAATGGCCTGCCACTAGTTGCGAACGATCCGCATCTGCTCCAAACCTCCCCGTCGACCTTCTATCCAATCCACCTGACAGCGGGTGACTCGGACGTGATGGGTAGCGGTTTTGCCGGCGTCCCGTTCGTGATCGTGGGCCAGTCGCGCAGCTTCGCATGGGGCGCGACCGTCAGTTACCTCGACGTGACCGATGTCTACCAGGAAGAGATTCGACCGGATGCGGCCTCGCCGAGCGGCTTGTCAACGATTTACAAGGGCAATCCGGAATGGGTGATCCCGATTCCCGAGACCTATCGCGCCAACGTCATCGGTGACGGCGTGCCCGACAATCTGATGACGGTGCCACCGAGCTCGAGCGTTCCACCGGCCACACTGATCGTGCCGCGGCGGAACAACGGTCCGATCGTGCAGCTCGATCTTGCAGCGAGACGGGCGATCAGCGTGCAGTACACGGGCTTTTCCGGTACGCGCGAGGTCGACACGCTCTGGACCTGGAACCATGCACGCAACCTGGAAGACTTTAGGCGCGGCCTGCAGTGGTTCGACTCAGGCACGCAGAACTTTGCCTTCGCCGACAACCAGGGAAACATCGCCTACTTCGCCACCGCCGAAGTGCCGGTGCGCGAGGACCTGCAAGCCGGTTTCGTCGCCGGGCTGCCTCCCTGGTTCATCCGCAACGGCACCGGTGGCAACGAGTGGCTCCCGGTACAGCACCCACAGCCGGGCCAGGCGATTCCGTTCGAGATCCTGCCCGCGGACGAGATGCCGCATCTGCTGAATCCGTCCGCAGGCTGGTTTGTCAACGCCAACAACGACCCGGCCGCAACGGTGCGTGACAACAACCCGCTGAACCAGCTTCGTCCGGGTGGCGGCCTCTATTACTTGAATGCGGGCTACGACTTTGCGCTGCGCGCCGGCCGCATCACCGAACTGCTGAGCGGAAAAATCGCCGCAGGACGCGTGTCGTTCCGCGACATGCAGTCAATTCAGGCCGACGTGGTGCTACCGGATGCGCCGTTCTTCGTGCCTTTCATAACGCAGGCGCTGGCGCGCGGCGCGGTATCGACCGACCTGACGCTCAAGGGCCTCGCCAGCGATCCCGGCGTGCAGGCTGCGATCGGGCGACTGGCCGTGTGGAATTACAAGGCGCCGACCGGAATCGCGCAGGGCTACGATGCAGCCGACCTCAACGGCGCGCTCGGAACGCCGACGAGCCAGGAGATCGCCGAAAGCGTGGCCGCCACGCTGTACAACGTCTGGCGCAGCGAGTTCATCCGCAGCACGGTCGATGCCACGCTGGGACCGCTGCCAAAACCAACGTGGCAGTTCGTGCTGACCTCGCTGAAGAGCCTGCTTGAACGGCCGCAGCCGGGCATCGGTGCCTCCGGCATCAACTTTTTCAACGTGCCGGGCAAAACGGTACCTGAAGACCGCCGCGACATCCTGATCCTGAAGAGCATGGCCGACGCTCTAACGCGGCTCGCCGGCCCGGACTTCGCGCCAGCTTTCGGTGAGTCGACCAACCTCGACGATTACCGGTGGGGCAAGCTGCATCGAATCGTGTTCGCGCATCCGCTGGGCGGGCCGTTCAACGTTCCGCCGGCGTTCGGCGCGCTGCCGAACCCGCTGGGCGATGCGCTGCCGGGCTTCCCGACCGACGGCGGCGTCGGCACTGTCGACGCAGCCAACAACGATCCACGCGGGCGGGCGGCCAATGGATTCATGTTCGACCGGGGCCCCGTCAACCGCTTCGTCGCCGAGGCGGGGCGGCCAAGCGTTTACGCCGAGTCGGTCTGGCCAGGCGGCACCAGTGCGACGCCGGGCAGCCCGTTCTACGCGAACCTCCTGCCACTTTGGCTCACCAACGACACGGTGCCACTGCTGTTCGGCCAAAACGACCTGCAGCACAATCTGTACCGCGTGAGCAAGTTCGTGCCGGCGAAGTGACGGAGCGCTCGACGAGAAACTGGAACGGGGTGGTCGCCGCATGTGCGACCGCCTCGCCACTAGATCAACTTGCGCGGACGGACCCGACTTGATGCCCCAGTGTGATTCCAAGTTGCACGGGGACTGAGCGCCGAACGTGAATACAGGCATCAAGCGCAGCAAGACGCCCGTAGCCACCTCCCACCGGAAGCCTGCGCCGAGAGGTAGACCCTCGATAGCTGCGTTCGGAGCGAATCGACTGTTTGGCCGAGAGACTGCAACGAGCCGTGCCCCGCCGTTGCTTGATCCACAATCGAAAGTTGTGCCCAGGTGTCAATCAGCCCTGCGCTGGGAAACATCATCTTGCAGTTGGCGTATTGGAACCATAACTTTGCAGTTTCTGCAGAAGTTCGATTCCAGCGACAAATAACGCCAGCGACGGAGGGAAGTTGGCGCGCCTGGCGGGACTCGAACCCACGACCCCTGGCTTCGGAGGCCAGTACTCTATCCACTGAGCTACAGGCGCTTGCCTGGATGCAAGCGTTCGCGGAGCACGGTGCGAGGCGCTCCGGCAGACCGCACGGCACGACGTGCGCAAGCGAGGTCAGGATGGTAGCGGGTTTCGCCGTGCGCCGCCCCGAGCAGCGCTTCGCAAGAGCGCGGACCTCCGGTCGCGCAGGGGCTGCAAGCTATACTTGAGTGCTTTGCGCGGCTCGGTGCCGCGCTGCTTTCGAGAGCCCGCGACGAAGCGGCGCTGCATGTCATTCAGCGCCACCGCCCGAAGCCGCCAGGAGCCTTATGTCGAGCGACCAACATGATTCGCTGATCAAGACCCCACGCCAGCTGATTACGGTCGTGGTGCTGGCATTCGTGGTTCCCGTCATTCTGATCATCCTGCTGGTGACCTTCGTCACCAGCGAGAAGGGCGGCGGTACCGGTTCCGACGCGATGACCCCGGAGGCGATTGCCGAACGCCTGCGCCCTGTGGGCACCGTGGCCTTCGCGGGCGCGCCGACCGGGCCGCGCACGCTGCAGTCCGGGCAAGCGGTCTACAAGCTCGCGTGCGGTGCATGCCACGCCACCGGTGCAGCAGGCGCACCGAAGGCCGGGGACACCGGCGCCTGGGCGCCGCGCCTCAAGCAGGGTTACGACACGCTGGTCAAGCACGCTGTGGAAGGCTTCAAGGCGATGCCTGCCAAGGGCGGCAACGCCGATCTCGATCCGATCGAGGTTGCGCGCGCCGTCGTCTACATGACCAACCAGTCAGGTGCGAAGTACAAGGAACCCGAGGCGCCTTCCGCTGCGGCAGCCACGAAGACAGCCGCGCGCACCGGCGAGCAGATCGTCCTTCAGACGTGCGGCAACTGCCACACGGCGGGGCTGAACGGTGCGCCGAAGATCGGCGACCGCACGGCCTGGATCAAGCGAGCCTCCGCTGGGATCGATGGAGCAGTAGCCTCGGCAATCAAGGGCCACGGCGGGATGCCGTCCCGCGGCGGCATGGCGGACCTCACCGACGCTGAACTGAAAGCGGCGGTGCAGTACATGTTTAATCAGTCGACCGCGGCTCCGGTCGGCGCCGCTGCGCCCGCCGCGGCGGCAGCCACCCCAGCGGCTGCGTCCACGGCCAAACCCGACGGCGCCAAGGTCTACGCAATGGGCTGCAATGCATGTCATGCGGCGGGAGTGGCGGGTGCGCCTAAGTTCGGTGACAAGGCGGCCTGGGCGGCGCGCAGCAAGGCCGGGGTTGACGCCTTGGTGGCGTCGGTGGTCAAGGGCAAGGGCGCCATGCCGCCGAAGGGCGCCATGGCAAGTGCCAGCGATGCCGATATACGTGCTGCCGTGGAGTACATGCTGGCCGCAGCCAAGTAGGTCGCGATAGTGCAGCGAGAACGGGCGCCCTGGCGCCCGTTTTCTTTTCGCATGCCCGCTAAGGGTTCAGCTGCCGGTAGACCAGATGCGCAACCGTCTGCAACTCCTCCTTGGACACGTCACCGGCGAGCGCATAGCCCAGCGGGCCATCGATCCAGTAGAACACGCGCGTCGAATCCTCCTCGGCGAAACGGAACGCCGTCTCGCGGTTGGTCGAATCGCGCTTGACCAGCAGCGACAGCCGTCGGCCCTGCGCGTTTTCGTACATCAGCATCGCAATCGGCGCAGGATCACTCGAGTCGGTCGGAGGAAGCAGCCGGCCTCCCAGCAGCTGGTAGCCGGCCGCGTCGAGTGCCGGCGCACGCAGAGGCGTCGAGAGGCGCTTCGAGAGCCAGGCGACCAGATGCTGTTGCTCGCTGGCGGCCACCTCGACCGGATGGCGCACCTCGGGCACGTAAGCCGCGTGGGCGTACACGGCGACATGCGCAATCGGCGGCATCGAGGTCGCCTCCGCAAGCCAGTCGCGCGCAAGGTAACCGCACCCGATGCCGACGACCAGGGCTGCCGCCATTCCGCCCCAGCGCTGCCAGCGCGCGTGCTGATCCACCGGCACGTGCAAGCGATGCGGCTCCTGCAGCACCGGATCGAACAGCGCATGCAGCGATTCGTTCTGCAGCCGGTATGCCTGCACGCGTGCGGCCAGGTTCGGATCGCCTGCGAGCAAGGCCTCGACCTCGCGCCGCTCCTCATCGTTCGCCTGCCCGTCGATGTACGCGTGCAATCGTTCTTCGTTCATCGCTATTTCACCCGCCGCAGGCCGGCAGGCTGCGGTTCCCGTGCCAGCAAGTGTCGCAGCTGCTCGCGGCCGCGCGCCAGGCGCGACATCACGGTGCCGATCGGAATTTCCAGCACCGCCGCTGTCTCACCGTAACTCATCTGCTCGAGTCCGACCAGCAGGATCACCTGCCGATGCTCTTCCGACAGCCGGGTGAGCGCCACGCGCAGTTCCGACAGAACGATCGCGCTTTCAGCCGACGCGGAGGAGGGCAATGCGCGTTCCGCGTCGAGGGCTTGTTCATCGAGCGATTCGATCGGACGCACCGCACGCACCGCATTCACGTGGACGTTGTGCATCACTGTGAAGAGCCACGCGCGCAGGTCGCTGCCGGGCTGCCATAGCGCGCGCTTGCGCCAGGCGCGCTCGAGCGTGTCCTGGATCAGGTCGTCCGCCGCCTCGCGGTTGCCGGTGAGCGCAATCGCGTAGCGCCGCAGCCGCGGTATCCATTGCTCCGCGTCTGCAGCGCTGAAGGCCACGTCCGAAGGCTCCTAGCTGCGCGCGAGGCGCCACGCGTTGTTGAATCCATCGCCGGTGCGATCGCCCGGCTTGGTATCCTTGATCCAGAGGTAGAGCGGCTTGCCCTTGTAGGCCCACTGCTTCGCGCCGTCATCGCGGGTGATGATCGTGTAGTCACCGCTGGACTTGGCGTCCGCGGCCGCCAGCAACGGGGGCCAGTTGGTCGCGCACGGACCGTTGCAGGTGCTCTTGCCGCTGCCCGCTGCGTCCTTGTCGAAGGTGTACAGCGTCATGCCGGCGCTGTTGGTCAGCACGCCATCCATGATCTTGGTGGGCGGGGCGGCCACTGAACTGCCCGAACCGTAGGTCGAGCAACCAGCGATAGCGACAATCGCAACTGCAGCCAGTACGGCAAGGGACCTGCGCATCATTCTTCTCCTTCGTGGGGTAACAACTCCACGCTAACAGCGGAAGTCCTGCAACTATTCCACCGACGGTCAGATTTCGGCCGGATCCACTTCGACCTGCCAGCGCACACGCGACTTGAGTGCGCGCAGCTCGACGAGCCACGGACGCAGAAAGGCGTGCAGCGGGGCGCGATGAGAGGCCTCGATCAGCAACTGCGCGCGCTCGACTCCGGCGCGCCGGGCCAGCGCCATCGGTACCGGGTCATAAACGCGCACCTCCGACGGAGCTGCCGCCAGATCGACCGCCTGGCGGAGAAAGCCAAGCGCGTCCTCGAGATGGCGCGCCTCGGCCGTCAGCAGTGCCTGATGACTTTCGGGTGGCATGCCCGCACGTCGGCGTTCGCCCAGCAGTGCGTCGGCGAAGGCGGCGTAGTCCTGGCGGGTCAGCGCTGAAAACAGCGGATGCGCAGGAAAGCGTGTCTGCACCAGCGCGCGGCTCGGCCGTCCGCTGCGCCCGGCGCGTCCGATGACCTGCACCAGGGTCGCGAACAGTCGCTCCGAGGCGCGGAAGTCCTGCGAGGCGAGCTGGCTGTCGGCGTTCAACACCACCACGAGTGCGATGTTCCGGAAATCGTGCCCCTTGGTCACCATCTGCGTGCCGACGAGCACATCGATCTCGCCGCGATGGACCGCATCGAAGGCCCGGGCCGCGGAGTCGCGCCGCCGCGTCGCGTCGCGGTCGATGCGCAGCACGCGCGCGGTGGGAAGCAGCGCTTGCAGTGACTCCTCGATACGCTGGGTGCCGCGGCCGACGCCCTGCAGCGCAGTGTTGCCGCAGGTCGGACACGATCGCGGCACACCCGCGCTCCAGCCGCAGTGGTGACAGCGCAACGTGCGGTCCGGCTTGTGGAATACCGCGTAGGCGGCGCAGTTCGGACAGCTGGACATCCAGCCGCAGGCCTCGCAGGCCACCACCGGCGCATAGCCGCGCCGATTGAGGAACACCAGTGATTGTTCGCCACGTTCCAGGCACTCCGACAAGGCCTGCTGGATCGGGGGCGCAATCCCCGAGTCGGTCCGCTCGCGGCCCGGATCGACCAGATCGATGCTGGGCGCCACGCGATCGTCCAGCGCCGCACGTTGCGTCAGCGTCAGCAGCCGGTAGCGCGCGGCGCGCGCCTGTGACCAGCTTTCGAGCGATGGTGTCGCGGAGCCCAGGAGGACGGGTACACCGAGCATCTGCGCCCGTTTCACCGCAAGGTCGCGCGCCGAATAGCGCACGCCTTCTCCGGCCTTGTAGGAGGGGTCGTGTTCCTCGTCGACAACGACGATCGCCAGCCCGGGCAGGGAGGCGAATACGGCCAGCCGCGTGCCGATGACGACCCGCGCGCGTCCCTCGTGCGCGGCCAGCCAGGCGGCGGCGCGCTCGCCGGCCGCGAGGCCACTGTGCAGCGCCACGACGCCGTGGTCTGGAAATCGCGCACGGACCTGCGACTCGAGTTGCGGCGTGAGATTGATCTCGGGCACCAGTAGCAGCGCCTGCGCGTCCGGTCGCGCCACCAGTGCGCGTTCGATGGCGGCGAGGTAAACCTCCGTCTTGCCGCTGCCGGTCACACCGAACAGCAGGAACGGTGCAAACCCCGTGGCCTCCGCGACCTGCTGAACTGCGACCGACTGCTCAACGCTCAGCACAGGCCGCCGCCGCACAGCGTCGGCATTTCGGCCGGCGGGCAGCGGGGCGCGCAGCCGGGCGATCACCTGCGCAAAGCGCGGCCCGGGCAGTTGTCGTAGTGCCGGTGGCAAGGCCGGCAGCGCAACTTCACCCCACACATGCTGGTAGTAGTCGGCGGCAAACCGAGTGAGCGCAAGCCAGTGCGAACTGAGCGGTGCCACTTCATCGAGCACACGAGCCACGGCCTTGACGCGGTCAGCGGAAAGCGCTGTCTGGCTGCTCACGCCGGTGACGATTCCGACGACCTTGCGTCTTCCCAGCGGGACGACACAGCGCAGGCCTGTCGGCTCGTTGCTGTTTCCCTCCGGCGCCACGTAGTCAAGAGCCCCGGCAATCGGCAAGTCGAGCAGGATTTGCCAGTAGCGCGCGGTCGCCACGTAGATCAGCCTGACTTAGGTAGTAAACAAAAACATCAAGTGTGGGTGCTAAACAATTGATTAATCAAGAACGGATCGGCGATGCTGAAAGGCTGTGGATAACTTTGTGGAAAAGCAGTGGGGAGGCGCTGCAAACCCGCGTGGGAATTGGCCGAATCCCGGCACGGAGGCCGTCACATTCCAGTCACGTTCATTAGAAATCAAATAGTTAGCGCCAAGATCTTGCGCCTGCCGCTCGTTAGCCGGCGCAAACCCGCGCCAATACTGGCGGAGCGCAATTTTGTGAATAAGTCAACTGGATGTGATCGTTTTTGGCACTTTGCGAGTGACCACTCACAGTCGCGACTTTTTGCTGTAACCGTGGACTTCGTCCACCAGCACTGCGACGGCCTCAGGCGGCGTGAATTGCGAGATGCCGTGTCCCAGGTTGAAGACATGTCCGCCATGACGTCCATCCGGACGCTGCGGCGAGCCGAATGCATCGATGACTCCGCGCACCTGCTGGCGGATCTGTGGTTCACCAGCGAACAGCGACATCGGATCGAGGTTGCCCTGCAGTGCGCAGCGGTCGTCGATGCAACGCCGTGCCTGTCCGAGATTCACCGTCCAGTCGAGTCCCACCGCATCGCAGTCGATGTCGGCGATCGCCTCGAGCCACAGGCCGCCGCCCTTCGTGAACACGATGCATGGCACGCGCTCGCCGTCTCGCTCCCGCGTGAGACGCGAGACGACCTCCTTCATGTAGGCCAGCGAGAACTCTTGGTACGCACCATCCGCCAGTGCACCTCCCCAAGTGTCGAAGATCATTACTGCCTGTGCTCCGGCGGCGATCTGCGCGTTGAGGTACTCGGCAACCGCGCTGGCGTTGACCTGCAGGATCCGGTGCAGCAGGTCGGGACGCGAGTACAGCATCGTCTTGATAAGACGGAAGTCGTCGGAACCACCGCCCTCGACCATGTAGCAGGCCAGCGTGAACGGGCTGCCCGAAAAGCCGATCAGGGGAATCCGGTTGGCAAGCGCCTTGCGGATCTCGCGCACCGCGTCCATCACGTAGCCCAACGACAGTTCGGGATCGGGCACGGCGAGCTTGGCGATCTCGGCTTCGGTGCGCAGCGGCCGCTCGAACTTCGGGCCCTCGCCCTCGGCGAAGTAAAGACCGAGGCCCATCGCATCCGGCACCGTGAGGATGTCGGAGAACAGGATGGCCGCATCGAGAGGGAAGCGGTCCACCGGCTGCATCGTCACCTCGGTCGCCATCGCAGGTGACTTAGCGAGGTTCAGAAAACTTCCAGCCCGCTTGCGCGTCGCGTTGTATTCGGCCATGTAGCGGCCAGCTTGACGCATCAGCCAGACCGGCGTGTAGTCAGTCGGCTCGCGCAGCAGCGCACGCAGGAACGTATCGTTGAGTGGTCTCACGGAGCTCGATGTGCAGATAAAGCGCAATTCTGTCACGGGGCCGCTGCCCGCCTGGCTGCGCGCAAGCGGCGACGGCTTCAGCATCGAGGTTCACGTACAACCGGGCGCGCGGCGTTCGCAAGTCGTGGGCGTCCACGGGGACCGACTGAAGGTGGCGGTGCAGGCGCCGCCCACGGAGGGCCGGGCCAACACGGCGGTCATTGAGCTGATCGCCAAGCGGCTCGACTGCCGCCCCTCCGCGGTGCAGCTCGCTGCCGGCGCCAGTTCCCGCGACAAACGTCTTCAAATCGCCGACGCCGCGCTTACCGCCAGCGAAATCGTCGCGCGCCTGCAGCACCAATAAAAAGGGCAGGCCGAAGCCTGCCCTTGCAACAAAGCCGAGCCTGATTACTTCTTGGCTGCGGGTGCCGCGGGAGCAGCCGCCGGGGCCGCGTCCTTCTTCACTTCGCAGCCCTTCATCTTCGGGTCCTTCTTGCACTGTTCGGCCGTCGGCTTCGCCTCTTCCTTCTTGGCGTCGGCGGCATAGGCAGCGCCGGTCGCGAAAGCGGCGGCGATCATTACAGCAAGGAGCTTCTTCATTTCAGGATTCCTGGAACGGTTGACGGAAAGATATAGAGCGATGGGCCAGGCCCACGATCTTACGGGCGCCCGGGCTCCGCGAGATCTAACGCGCAGCCGGCAGCAAGGTTGACACGAAATCGGGGGGATGTCGGTAGAAACCCTTGATTCGGGCCAGGCCGACCGACCAGGATGATGCTTTTTTGCTACTCCTGCGGTAGCGCCAGCGTGCGGACCTGGAAGGTTCCGTCGTTTTGCACCAGCCAGGTCTCGGAAAACACCAGATTGCCACGCACCAGCAGCGACTTGGGCGGCGCAGGGAGCGGGGAAGCCGCTTTCAGGGACGCGAGCGCCATGTCGTCGAGCTTCTTGATCTTCGGCGACCGCGTCACCTTTGACCCCACGACGTTGCCATTGCGATCAACGGTGGCCTCGACGACGATGACCGCCTGCAACAGATGGTGCGGCCGTCCCTCGAAAAGCTTCTTCTGGTTCGCCTCGTGGATGCGCTGGGCAGCACTGCGCTTCCATGACTCGAGCGCAGGGTTCCGGGGAGCGAGCCCGACGGGCGACACCCAGCCGCCCACCGCGCGGGACGGCTCCGTGGCGGGCGCGGAGCCGGTCGGAGCAGGGGGCGAGGTGGTTGGCGCCGGAGGCGGCGAACTGCATGCCACCAGCAACAGGCCTGCGATGGCCGCAAGAAACGTCAGGCGGGTCGCTCTCCGGGTCGTCTCCATCCTGCGATCTCCTTTCAGTGTCACCTCACTACCAGCACCGGCACCGTCGTATGCGCCAGCAGCTTTTGCGTCTCGGACCCGAGCATCAGGGCCGACAGCCCGCGTCGACCATGCGATGCCACAACCAACAGGCCGGCGCCCGTCTGCTCGGCCGCCGCAATGACCCCGCGATACACATCCGAGGCCTCCTGCAGCGAGGTCCGGCAGTCGACCCCCGCCGCCGCGGCAATCTCCTTCGCGCGCGCCAGTCGTGCACTCGCCGCTGCCCCCACCTTCGCCTGATAGTCGGCTCCGGCAATGGCGCTGGACTCGCCGACGGCGCTGTAGGGATAGGGCGCCTCGACCGTCACCACAGTCAGGCTGGCGCCGACCCGGGCGGCCAGCTGCGCGGCGGTTTCGACCGCGCGCTCGGAGATCGGAGAACCGTCCGTGGCGACCAGCACGTTGCCGTTGAACATTCGAAGCTCCTAAGTTGGTTTTCGGCACCGAAATGAAAAAGGGGCAGCCGCAGCCGCCCCCGTTTTCACGCTAGACCGACTTACTTGCCGCGGATCTTGCGGATTGCCGCGATCTGGGCCGCCATCGATGATAGTTCGGCTTCGGCCTTGGCGATCTCCATGTCGCTGTTGGCGTTGCGGCGCGCGTCCTCGGCCCGCTGCAGTGCCTCACGCGCCTTGGCTTCGTCGAGGTCCTTGCCGCGGATCGCCGTGTCGGCGAGCACCGTCACCACATGCGGCTGCACTTCAAGAATGCCGCCGGCGACGAAGATTTGCTCGTCCTCGGTCTTGCCCGGCACTTTGATGCGGACCACGCCCGGCTTGATGCGCGTGATCAGCGGTGTGTGACGCGGGAAGATGCCGAGTTCGCCGGCCTCGCCCGGGAGTGCCACGAACTCCGCCTCGCCGGCGAAGATCGATTCCTCGGCACTGACGACATCGACCCGAATGGTTGTGGCCATGATGACTCCTTAGGAGGAACCGCCGTCAGGCGGCGACCTTCTTGGCTTCCTCTTCCTTGCGCATCTTCTCGAACTTCTCGCGCGCCTCGTCGATCGTGCCGACCATGTAGAACGCCTGCTCCGGGAAGGCATCGCACTCGCCGTCGACAATCATCTTGAAGCCACGGATCGTTTCCTTCAGCGGGACGTGCTTGCCGGGCGAACCGGTGAACACCTCGGCGACGTGGAACGGCTGCGACAGGAAGCGCTGGATCTTGCGCGCACGCGATACCGCCAGCTTGTCCTCGGGCGACAGTTCGTCCATCCCCAGGATCGCGATGATGTCGCGCAGTTCCTTGTAGCGCTGCAGCGTGGCCTGCACGCGGCGCGTCGTCGTGTAGTGGTCCTCGCCGACGACGTTCGGGTCGATCTGGCGCGAGGTCGAGTCGAGCGGGTCGACCGACGGATAGATGCCGAGCGATGCGATCTCGCGGCTCAGCACGACGGTGGCGTCGAGGTGGCCGAAGGTCGTTGCCGGGCTCGGATCGGTCAGGTCGTCCGCCGGCACGTATACCGCCTGGATCGACGTGATCGAGCCGGTCTTGGTCGACGTGATGCGCTCCTGCAGTTTGCCCATCTCTTCGGCGAGGGTCGGCTGGTAACCCACCGCCGACGGCATCCGCCCGAGCAGCGCCGACACTTCGGTACCGGCCAGCGTGTAGCGGTAGATGTTATCGATGAAGAGCAGGATGTCCTTGCCTTCGTCACGGAAGGCCTCGGCCATCGACAATCCGGTCAGGCCGACGCGCAGGCGGTTGCCCGGGGGTTCGTTCATCTGGCCGAACACCATCGCGACCTTGTCGAGGACGTTCGAGTCCTTCATCTCGTGATAGAAATCGTTGCCCTCGCGCGTGCGCTCGCCGACGCCGGCGAACACCGAGTAGCCGCCGTACTGCTTCGCGATGTTGTTGATGAGCTCCATCATCGTCACGGTCTTGCCGACGCCGGCGCCACCGAAGAGCCCAATCTTGCCGCCCTTGGCGAACGGGCAGATCAGGTCGACGACCTTGATGCCGGTCTCGAGCAGTTCGACCGACGGCGAGAGTTCATCGAACTTCGGCGCCGGCTGGTGGATCGCGCGCTTCTGGTCCGACTTGATCGGACCGGCATCGTCGATCGGCCGGCCGAGCACGTCCATGATGCGGCCGAGCGTGCCGGGGCCGACCGGCACCGTGATGCCGGCGCCGGTGTTCTTCGCCTTCATGCCGCGCCGCAGTCCGTCGGACGATCCCATCGCGATCGTGCGCACGATGCCGTCGCCGAGCTGCTGCTGCACCTCGAAGGTCAGACCCTGCTCGACCAGCTTGTTGGTCGGATCGGCCTCGAGGACCAGGGCGTCATAGATCTCCGGCATCTGGTCGCGCGGGAACTCGATGTCCACGACTGCGCCAATGCACTGAACGATGGTTCCGGTGGCTCCGGTGCTCATAGGATGTCCTCAGTTCTGCTCTTCAATTCGGTTTCGATCACGACACCGCGGCGGCGCCGCCGACGATCTCGGAGATTTCCTTGGTGATGCCGGCCTGCCGCGTCTTGTTGTAAATGAGCTGCAGCTCTTCAATCAGTTTCTTCGCGTTGTCCGACGCCGCCTTCATCGCCACCATGCGCGCGCTCTGCTCGGACGCCATGTTCTCGGCGACCGCCTGGTAAATCAGCGCTTCGGCGTAACGAACCAGCAGCGCGTCGATGACCGCCGGCGCATCCGGCTCGTAGATGTAGTCCCACGAATAGGCGCGCTTTTCTTCCTCGCTCTGCAGCAGGCTCTCCGCCGACAGCGGCAGCAACTGCTCGATCACCGGCTCCTGCTTCATCGTGTTGACGAAGCGCGAGAACGCGACGTAAACCGCGTCGATGCGGCTATCGGCATACATGTCGATCAGCGCCTTGACCGGCCCGATCAGCTTTTCCATGTGCGGGCGGTCGCCGATCTGCACGTAGTGCGAGACGACGCTGGCGTTGAGCCGCTGCAGGAAGCCGAAGCCCCGGTTCCCTATCGCGGTGGTGTGCACCTTGACGCCCTGCGCATCGAGCTCCTTGATTCGCTGCAGCACCGCGCGCTGGATGTTGGTGTTGAGCCCGCCACACAGGCCCTTGTCGGTGGTCACCAGGATGATTCCGACACTCTTGATCGCATCGCGCTTCTGCAGGGCCGGTGGCCGGTACTCCGGGTTCGCCATGGCCAGGTGCGCGACGATGTTGCGGATCTTGTCGCCGTACGGCCGGAACTGGCGCATCCGGTCCTGCGCCTTACGCATCTTGGAGGCCGCGACCATTTCCATCGCCTTGGTGATCTTGCGCGTGTTCTGCACGCTCTTGATCTTCAGGCGGATCTCTTTGGTACCTGCCATATTATTCAGTCGACGGGATGTACGCTCGCTTCGCTCGCACGTGCATCCCGTCGAATCCAGTTAGGCGATTGAGCTTGGGAGCGGCCCGACACTCAATCGCAGTTCAAAAGCAAATCAATACCCGGCCGACTTCTTGAAGGCCTCGATCGCCTTCGTCAGCTCGGCCTCGTCGTCCTTCGACAAGTCCTTCGTGCTTTCGATGCGCTCGACCATCGCGGCGTGCTTGGTCTTCACGTATTCGCGCAGCGCCTTCTCGGCCGTCAGGCAATCCTTCATGTCGATGCTGTCGAAGGCACCGGCGCTTACGGCGAACAGCGTGATCGCCATCTCCCACACCTGCAGCGGCTGGTACTGCGGCTGCTTCATCAGCTCGGTTACGCGGCGGCCACGCTCGAGCTGGTTGCGGGTGGCTTCGTCGAGATCGGACGCGAACTGCGCGAACGCGGCGAGCTCGCGGTACTGAGCCAGTGCCAGGCGGACACCGCCGCCCAACTTCTTGATGACCTTGGTCTGTGCAGCACCACCGACGCGCGACACCGAGATGCCAGGATTGATGGCGGGGCGGATGCCGGCATTGAAGAGATCGGTCTCCAGGAAGATCTGACCGTCGGTGATCGAGATCACGTTGGTCGGGACGAACGCCGTCACGTCGCCGGCCTGCGTCTCGATGATCGGCAGCGCCGTCAGCGAACCGGTCTTGCCCTTGACCGCACCCTTGGTGAACTTCTCGACGTAATCTGGATTGACGCGCGCCGCACGTTCGAGCAGGCGCGAGTGCAGGTAGAACACGTCGCCCGGATACGCCTCGCGGCCGGGTGGGCGGCGCAGCAGCAGCGACACCTGGCGGTAGGCCCACGCCTGCTTTGTGAGGTCGTCATAGATGATCAACGCGTCCTGGCCGCGATCTCGGAAGTACTCGCCCATCGTGCAGCCGGAGTACGGCGCGATGTACTGCATCGCCGCCGATTCGGACGCCGTGGCGGCCACGATGATCGTGTATTCCATCGCGCCGAACTCTTCGAGCTTGCGCAGGACGTTGGCGATGTTCGAGGCCTTCTGACCGATCGCGACGTACACGCAGATCAGGTCCTTGCCCTTCTGGTTGATGATCGTGTCGATCGCCACCGCCGTCTTGCCGGTCTGGCGGTCGCCAATGATCAGCTCGCGCTGACCGCGACCGATCGGCACCATCGCGTCAATGGCCTTGAGACCGGTCTGCACCGGCTGCGAAACCGATTGGCGCTGGATCACGCCCGGCGCGACCTTCTCGATGACGTCGGTCATCTTGGCGTTGATCGGGCCCTTGCCGTCGATTGGCTGGCCGAGCGAGTTGACGACGCGCCCGATCAGCTCCGGCCCGACCGGCACGTCAAGAATGCGCCCCGTCGCCTTGACCGTGTCGCCCTCGCGGATGTGCTCATAGTCGCCGAGCACCACCGAGCCGACCGAGTCGCGCTCGAGGTTCAGCGCCAGGCCAAAGGTGTTGTTCGGAAACTCGAGCATCTCGCCCTGCATCACGTCCGACAGCCCGTGGATGCGGCAGATGCCGTCCGTCACCGTTACGACAGTGCCCTGCGTGCGCAGTTCGGTGGAAACGCCGAGGCCCTTGATGCGGGTCTTCAGCAATTCGCTGATTTCACTGGGATTGAGTTGCATCTTTCAACTCCGATAGATTCAGGCGGTCAATGCCGTCTGCATGTCTTTAAGGCGCGCGCGCACCGAATCGTCGAGCACCTGGTCGCCGACCGTGGCGCGGACACCGCCGATGAGGTCGGCATTCACCCGCACCTCGGACTTGAGTTTCTGGCCGAACTTCCTGGAGAGCGAAGCGAGCAGTTCGGCGACCTGCGCCTCCGACAATGGAAACGCGGTTTCGATCAGGCAGTCCGCAAAGCCCTCGGCGCGATTCTTCAACCGCCGGAACTGCGTCGCCACATCCGGCAGGACGGCGAGGCGCTGGTTCTCGATCAACAGCTTGACGAAGTTGGCTCCGGCGGGCGGCAGCGACGTCTTCATCATGCCGGACAGCAGTCCGAAGACCTGCTCATGGTCGAGCTTGGGATCGGCGACCACTTCAGCGACCTGCGGGTGCGCCATCAGGCCGGCGAGGTCATCGACGGAGGCGAGCCAGACGTCGAGTTTCTCCCCCGTTCCCTGAGCGACCGCGAACAGGGCCTCGGCGTACGGCCGCGCAACGGTCGACAGTTCGGCCATGGCTACAGCCTCGCCTTCAGTTGCGTCAGCAGTTCGGAATGGACCTGCGCGTTGACTTCGCGCTTGAGGATCTGCTCGGCTCCGGCCACCGCAAGCACGGCAACCTGATCGCGCAGTGTGTCCTTGGCGCGTTGCATTTCCTGCTCGGCCTCGGCCTTGGCGGCGGCGATCAGGCGATCGCCTTCGACCTTGGCCTGCACCTTGGCGGCGTCGACGACGGCCTGGGCGCGCTTCTCGGTCTCGGCCATCAGTGCCTGCGCACGTGCGCGCGCCTCGGCGTCGAGCTGGGCAATCTTCTTCTGGGCGTCGTCGAGACTGCGGTTACCCCGATCAGCGGCGGCAAGGCCGTCGGCGATCTTCTTCTGGCGCTCGTCGAGCGCCCTGATCAGCGGCGGCCAGATGAACTTCATGGTGACCCATGCACCGATGAAGAACACCACCATCTGGACGAACAGCGTGGCGTTGATGTTCATATGAAACCCGGTAAATGCCGGACCGGCGCACCGCGCCGGTCCCGCAACTGAGGTTGATCGTTCGGGAGCGTCCGCGCGGCGTCAGCCGGCGAACGGGTTCGCGAACGCGAACATCATCGCGATACCGACGCCGATCAGGAACGCGGCGTCGATCAGGCCAGCCAGCAGGAACATCTTGGTCTGCAGCGTGTTCATCAGCTCCGGCTGACGCGCAGCGGCCTCGATGTACTTGCCGCCCATGATGCCGATGCCGATGCAGGCACCGATGGCACCCAGGCC
>Ga0316600_10000181_pt1 | contig 37492 bp, 35 predicted proteins | sample OWC_soil_day5_CT_FD_207652 | JGI IMG/M metagenome (GOLD analysis project Ga0316600, IMG submission 207652) | Wetland soil microbial communities from Old Woman Creek delta, Ohio, United States - OWC_soil_day5_CT | ecosystem: Environmental > Terrestrial > Soil > Wetlands | place: USA: Ohio... | reverse complement strand
TCACACTTCCCATACCAGCAATTGCTGCAACTAATATTAATAAAATTAATTGTAAAGAGTCCATTATAAAATCTCCCCTCGTATATAAGATATCATTTAAAACAGATTAAATTTTAGAGTAGATCTTTTGATTTCAATGCATCCATAACATCCACTTTGTTTTCTGAAGCAACTTTTCTAAGTTCAAGTTCAATGCCTTTTTCATGAAGTTTTTTCAAGGCCGCAATATCTTCATCGCCAACAGCAACTGCACTAGAAATCAATGTTTTCCCTTCTTTAAAACACATGCCGCCAACATTGATGGAGGTAAATGGAATGCCACCTTCAACAGCTCTTAATGCATCAGTAGGATTGGTAAAGAGAAATAAAGTTTTAAAGCTATCGTATTTTGGGTTTTTATAAGCCTCAATCATTTTGTCCACTGGTACAACGTAAGCTTTAATTCCTGGAGGTGCAACTTGCAACAATAATTGTTTTCTTAAACTGTCAGCGGCAACTTCATCGCTGCCACACATAATTCTGTTGCAACCAGAGGTCTTCGCCCATACTGTAGCAACCTGGCCATGAATTAAGCGATCGTCAATTCTTACAAAACTAATTTCCATGATAATGTCTCCTTATTTAAATATTTGGGTAGATAGTAATAAATCATACTTAGCAAGCTTTATTAAATCCATCTGATAAGACTTGATAAATAAGTTCATTAGGTAAAAAAAGATGGATGAAATGGCTAAGATTTATTTTATCTGCTGCACCTCCTTTTGTTACTGCATAATATACGCAAGAAGTGTGCCAGATAAGTGTATTAAAAATATTCATTTTAATGCATAATATTTCGTTTTATCAATAAAATCAATAAGTCTTAATATTAAAAATATTTATAATAAAATAAATTCAAGTTAACATAAATTCAAAAATCAATACACAAATTAAAATAATTAATACTGAAATAATAAAAAAAAGACGTTTATAACGAAAAATAATACTAAAATATTAAAAAATGATACACTATAAGGTTGAAAAAATATTTTTTTAATAAACCGGTTAACATAAGCAATTATATAAAAAATGAATAATTATTCATAAAATATTAAATATATTCAAAGAAAATCAAATCGTCAAAATTTAAATCGTTACATTTTAGAAAATAGTTAACGAAACAGAAAAAAATAGGGGGAAAAGGTATAACTATACAGCCAGTAGCAAAAAGTATGAGGGATGCATAGTCTATTTTATCTGATTCAAAGGTCATGAGTTGCTCATTTAATGAAAGCTAAAGTTTGTTATAACTTCGTAAAGGGGTTGAAGGTATGTGTGGGATTACCGGGTGGCTTAATTGGGATGGTGGTTTAGACTCGAGGCAAAGTCGAAGAACTTTATCGAAAATGATAGAAACTTTGCAGCTACGTGGGCCGGATGATGGTGGTAGCTATATAAAATCGCAAGTTGCATTTGGCCATCGGAGACTAAGTGTTGTTGATCCTAAAAATGGAGCCCAGCCAATGGTGAGAAAATGTGGTCAATATGAATACGTCATTACTTATAATGGCGAACTTTATAATACGTTGGAGCTCAGAACTGAATTAGAAAGTAAAGGATATCAATTTACGACAAACTGCGATACGGAAGTTCTATTGGTATCTTATATTGAATATGGAACAGAGTGTGTAAATAAATTAAATGGTATTTTTGCTTTTGGTATTTGGGATGAAGCGAAAGAAAGATTGTTTTTAGCACGGGATCGTATTGGTGTTAAACCGTTGTTTTATGCTAAAAAAGATAATCAATTTGTGTTTGGTTCAGAGATTAAAACACTGCTGGCAAATCCGTTGATTGAACCAAAGGTTGATATGGAAGGACTTGCTGAAATCTTTATGGTTGGACCAGCAAGAACACCAGGAAATGGTGTCTTTCGCGATATAGAAGAACTAAAGCCGGGGCATGCGCTCATTTATACCCAGAATGGAAAACGTACGATTCGTTATTGGTCACTGATTAGTAAAGAACATGAAGATGATTTCACGACGACAGTTCAAAAAGTTAGAGAACTGCTAATAGATACAGGAAAACGGCAAATGGTTGCCGATGTGAAGGTATGTACTTTTCTATCGGGCGGATTAGATTCAAGTGCATTGACGGCACTTGCTGCACGTTACTATAAAGAAAGAAATCTGGGACAACTCTCAACGTATTCTGTCGATTATATTGATAATGAAAAATACTTTAAAGCCAGCGCTTTTCAGCCAAACGCTGATGCACCATGGGTGGATTGCATGGTGGATGCGTATAAGACGGATCATCACAAAATTCTTGTGGATAATATTGAACTGGCGAAGTCACTGCCAAAAGCTACCATTGCAAGGGATTTCCCTGGCATGGCAGATGTCGATACTTCCCTTTACTTGTTTTCTCGTGAAATTAAAAAAGGTGCAACTGTAGCATTATCGGGTGAATGTGCAGATGAGGTTTTTGGTGGTTATCCGTGGTTTTATCGTGAGGATATGATTGAGGCCAATGCTTTCCCTTGGTCGCCTAGACCAGCAATGCGACTGGATTGGTTGAGTAATCAAGTAAAATCAAGTTTAGATTTAGTGGAGTATGCACAAAGTCGTTATCAAGATGCTATAGATGAAGTACCTAAACTTACTGGAGAAAGTAAGCTTGATGCGCGTATGCGGGAAATTTTCTATCTTAGTCTAACTCGTTGGATGCCAACGCTCCTTGATCGAAAAGATCGTATGAGTATGGCTTTTGGTCTGGAAGTACGGGTACCATTCTGCGACCATCGCATTGTTGAATATGCATGGAATGTGCCATGGAATATGAAAAATTACCAAAATCGTGAAAAAGGATTACTAAGGGAAGCTCTAACGGGTATACTACCTTATGATGTTTTATGGCGTAAAAAGAGTCCATATCCAAAAACCCATCATCCAGAATACTTGAATATCGTACGTAATTGGGCCCTTGATCTTTTAAAAGATCATTCTTCGCCACTCGTACCGTTAATTAATGTAGAAAAAATCAATGAAATTGCTAAGACTGATTTATCTGCCAGTAATGTTCCTTGGTTTGGGCAATTAATGGGTGGGGCACAATTGTTTGCTTATTTAATTCAGGTCGATACTTGGTTGAAACAATATAAGGTGCAAATAATATAAGGTATTTAGTCAAAAAAACAGCTGTTTGTAACTGTTAAGTAAATTTGGTTCATAATATAAATGTTTAGAATAGTAGAAGGAATTTTATAATGATTATAAATAGAGTAAATTTTTAAAAAAATTTACAAGGGGTATTGTTTATGATAGTATGAATTTGTAGATCATTTAGTTATTGATACTAGATAATGTTGCAAAATTATTAGTTTATATATTTTATGATAACGGCATGGAGTGTGCTTAATTACTTGCAATAATTTTTATAAAGGTGGTTGGAGAAATGGATACAGATTATTCAGGAACAAAAATTGTGGTTAGTGAAGTTATGTTGCCGAGTAAAGCAAATGTCGCTGGGAATGTTCATGGCGGTGAAATTATGAAACTGATGGATTCGGCAGCCTATGCAGCGGCAAGACGATATGCGCGTTCAAATGTAGTTACTGCACGTGTTGATGAATTGGAATTTCATTTACCGATTTTAATTGGACATTTGGTGGTTTGTACTGCTGAAGTGGTTTTTATCGGTCGATCTTCTTTAGAGGTCGCGGTAAATGTTGAGGCGGAGGATTTAGATCACAGTTGTAAGCGTCAAAAAGCATTGTCGGCGTATTTTACAATGGTGGCTCTAGATGAACATGCTAAACCTAAATCAGTTCCACCATTGCCGTTAATAACACAGGAATCTCAGGAAAAATTTGCTGAGGGCAAACGTCGTTATGAAGAACATAAAGCGAAGAAACGCAAACAAATAGAAAAAGAGCAAGAAGCTTAATTGCGTTTACGCATAATAATCACTATATACAACTGCACCTTCTACGTTAGATCAATTAGTCTAATTGTAGGGGGTGCAATTTTATATAAAGTGAGTAAGGTAAAAATATTCTCCTTTTACTGAATGTAATCATATACTTTAATAAAGAAGGAGAGGTAGATATAGATGAGTAAATGGTTTGATGAATCAGAATTTGTTTGTAAATGTTGTGGTCAACTACCAGCCCAAGGTATTGATCAAAACCTTTTAGATTTATTAGATGATATTCGTGAAGCTCTTGGTGTCTCTTTAACTGTGAATTGTGGTTATCGATGTGCCGAACATAATGCAGCAGTTGGTGGTGTGCAAAACAGTCAGCATAACGGAAATCCCTGTACAGCAGCTGATATTGATGCGACAGATATCGGTGTAGAAGAATTAGCGCAATTGGCAGAACAAGCTGGTGCAGATGGTGTAGGTCGCTATTTTGGTGATGCAGGTACCTTCTGCCATATCGATGTAAGAAGCGGCAGAATTGGGGATATGTTTAGATGGACAGAAGGCGTATGATTTAAACTAATAACTGTAAACAATAACATGAAATAATTAATTTATTGACCAATGCCTACAAAGTGCTTTGATTAAAAATAAATAAAATTAGGTCATATAAAAAACAGACTATTAATTTAGCACTGTTTTTTATATGGCCTAATTTTACTAGTAGTGGTGTAACCGTGAGATTTATTATACAGAACATATTCCATTATGTGTGGTATAATGGAATAAAAATACGGCTTATCTTATATAGAGTATATTGAAAAGGAGATAGCAATATGACAAATGTAGCGCTTTTGGTTGTGGATGTTCAAAACGCATTAGTATTAGCAAAACCTTTTGCAGTAGAAGAAGTTATAAGTAATATAAAAAGATTAATTAAAACATGTAGAGAAAATAATATAGAAGTAATTTATATTCAACATAATGGTAAAATTAAGGGCGAGTTAGAACCAAATTCAGATGGGTGGAAGATTTTTGGAGAAGTAAGTCCAAGTACAAATGAAAAAATAATAAACAAAACTTATAACTCTGCTTTCAAGGAAACGATTTTAAAAAAATATCTGGACGATAAAGGTATAAAGCAATTAGTTATTACGGGTATGCAAACTGAATATTGCATTGATACTACTTGTAAAGTTGCGTATGAATATGGGTTTAAGATCATTATTCCAGAGAAAACAAATACAACATTTAATAATGGAAATTTATTGGCAAAAGATTTGTATGAACATTATAATCTTAATATATTTAATGACAGATTTGGTATTGTAGAAAGCATAGAGAATACAATAGAACGATTAATAAGTTGATGAATAATTTCAAGTTGGTGGCTGGCGGGCGGTTACGTAAAATCAAAAAATAATGTTGACAGTATAATTTGCTTAATATAAGATAAGAATATAGAAGACGTACTGGAAACGGTTCGCCTAAACAAAGAATATATAGACTGTTTTTGAGAAAACAACCGCTAAAACTTTTGTCGAGGAGTTAGCGGTTGTTTTGTGTTACAGCGAGAATTAAAAAAATCATAATAAGTATCAGTATCATGATTACATTCTCCATTGGCACCACCTGCCTGCGAGGACAGATTGACAAACCGCTTCCGTTTTTAGTACACCTATTATATATTATACCATTTTCATAACCTAAAATAGTATATAAGTTATTACTCTAAACATCTATGAATGTCGCGACATAACTAAATCTAGTAAAATATAAAATTGGTACATAAAAGTTAACTGTTCGATGACCGGTAATGACAGATGAAATGTAAAAATAGTAATTTACATAAATTATTACCACATATTTCAAGCAGATAACTGTAAACAATGTGCAAAAATAATTAATTTATTGTTTAATGTGTAAAATTACTTGCCAAAAATAAACCGTTATGTTATCCTGTAATAGATATTTGAAATACATTGCAGAGGAATAGTAGAATTTTTAAAGTCATCAGAGAGCTGTTGGTTGGTGAAAAACAGTGATGGAGAAAATTTGAACTCGCCTTGAAGTAGCTCGCTGAAATGAGAAGAGTAGGTGGAGACGGAGCCTAACCGTTAGCGTAGGAGGGTATAAGACTTGGATTCAAGTCCGTATCTGTGAGAGTGCATACTATAATTTTGTAGTATGAATTAGAGTGGTAACACGTAAGATGTAAGTCTTTCGTCTCTTTGTATAGAGATGGAAGGCTTTTTTGTTGTAATTTTTAAGTTGATGAGAGAGGATGTAAGTAATGAAAAATTTTAAAAAGTATGCAAGAGGATATTTTATGCCACCAGTGGTAGACATGAGCTGGACGCAAAAGGAATATGTTGATAAAGCACCAATATGGTGTAGTGTAGATTTACGTGATGGCAATCAAGCTTTGATTATCCCAATGAGCTTAGAGGAAAAAATTGAGTATTTTCAATTTTTAGTGAAGATTGGTTTTAAGGAAATTGAAGTTGGTTTTCCAGCAGCCTCTGAAACAGAATATGAGTTTGTCAGAAAATTAATCGAAGAAAACTTGATCCCAGATGATGTGACTATTCAAGTCTTGACACAATCGCGGGAACATATCATCAAGAAAACCTTTGAAGCCTTAAAAGGGGCAAAACAAGCAGTTGTGCATTTATATAATTCAACCTCCGTTGCGCAACGTGAACAAGTATTTAGAAAATCAAAAGAAGAAGTGATCGCTATTGCTGAATTTGGAGCAAAGTTGTTAAATCAATATGCAAAAGAATATCCGGGTAACTTTAGATTTGAATATTCACCAGAGAGTTTTACTGGGACAGAAATGGAATTTGCCTTGGGAATTTGCAACCGTGTATTAGACATTTGGCAACCAACAGAAACAAATAAGGTAATCATCAATTTACCGGCAACGGTTTCTATGTCTATGCCGCACATTTATGCCGCACAAATTGCTTATATGTCCAGCAACATGAAATATCGTAAAAATGTGATTTTATCTTTGCATCCACATAATGATCGTGGCTGTGCTGTAGCGGACTCTGAAATGGGTTTACTCGCAGGCGCTGACCGTATTGAAGGAACTTTATTTGGGAATGGTGAGAGAACCGGTAATGCTGATATTGTAACCATTGCGATGAATATGTTTGCACATGGTATCGATCCAGAACTTGATTTTTCTAATATGCCAGAAATTATTCGTATTTCTGAAAAAATGACACGCATGACTGTTGGCGCTCGTCAACCATATGCGGGAGAACTTGTTTTTGCAGCGTTCTCTGGTTCTCATCAAGATGCAATTGCCAAAGGCATGAAATGGCGTGAAGAAAAAGCCTACGACGACTGGACGGTGCCTTACTTACCGATTGATCCAAAAGATGTTGGGCGCCAGTACGATGGCGATGTCATTCGGATTAATAGCCAATCTGGTAAAGGTGGCATTGGTTACATCATGGAACAAAAATATGGTTTGGTGATGCCAGCGAAACTACGTGAAGATTTTGGTTATGCGGTTAAGAATGTATCTGATCACAGCCATAAAGAATTGATGCCGGATGAAATCTATGAGATTTTCCAAAAGGATTATGTGAATATCGAAACACCGATTAATGTTACCGATTATAATTTTGTGCGCAAAAACGGTATCTTTGAAGTTACAGCTAATTTCATAGTAAATGGAGAAGAAAAAGTATATGTTGCTACGGGGAATGGTCGCCTCGATGCCATTAGCAGCGTATTACAAGACCAATTGGGTATAAAATACACCAACTTGACTTATAGTGAACATGCTTTAGAACAAGGCTCAAAATCAAGAGCAGCTGCTTATATCAGTGTCACTGGTGAAGATGGCAAAGCCATATGGGGCGCAGGAATTGACAATGATATCATTACTGCATCTATAAATGCATTGATTAGTGCAGTCAATAGAATGAAATAAAGGTAGATGAAGCGAATATGAAGCAGACCATGCTGTTGCAAAAAATGATCGAATATTTCGCTGGTGATGCAAAACGTATCCAACATTTTATCAAAGTACATAGCTTTGCAAAGATGATTGGACAGCTTGAAGGAATCGATAAAAAACAGCAGTTGATTTTAGAAACTGCCGCGATTGTACATGATATTGGAATCAAAAATAGTGAAATCAAATACAAGAGCAGTGCGGGAAAATATCAAGAACTTGAAGGCCCGGCGCCAGCAAAAGAAATGTTACTCAAATTAGGTTATGAAGATAAAGTAATTGAGCGTGTTTGTTATCTCATTGCCCATCATCATACGTATGGTAATATTGAAGATAGTGACTATCAAATTCTAGTTGAAGCTGACTTTCTGGTAAATCTTTATGAAGATGCGGTTTCAGAAAATGCCATTCAAACAGTGAAAAAGAATATCTTTAAAACCGTTAGTGGAACCAGACTATTAACAACGATGTATGTATAAAAATTTGGAGAGCATTGTAAATTGAGAAATTGCAATGCTCTTTTTTCTTTACAAAGTTACAAAACTATTTTTAAAAATACTATTGACATGTAACAGAAAAACAGCTATAATCAAATTAATTTCATACGAGCTACAAAAGCTGTGAACAGGAAAAGTACATATGTACACTAGAGCTCAGCGAGTCGGTGACTGATATTTTCAGAGGTGAGATGACCGACCTTCAAGCGCATATCGAATGGTCCTGTGAGTGTCCCTTGAAAGCAATATGTTTTGTGAGTAGGTGGGAACGGTTGCCCCCGTTATTGGGCTAGGGTATCGGATATTGTTTAGGATATTCCCGTACTTGATAGAGAAGATAATTTTATTATCTGAAATTAGGGTGGCAACACGAATACATTTCGTCCCTTGGTGGGGGTGAAGTGTTTTTTTTATTTCTCCCATGTATTTCAGCATAATGGTCTTATCAAATTAGGGTGGTACAGCGAGAACCATTTCGCCCCTATATATCAATTGATCTTGGTATATGGGCGGAATGGTTCTTTTTATTTTATAAATGTAGTTGAGGAGGAAAATAAAATGTTAAAACAATATTTAAGCCAATTGACAGAAGGTAAAGATTTAAATCAAGAGCAGGCAATTGCAGCGATGAATATCATCATGGAAGGGAACGCAACGGAAGCGCAGATCGGATCATTTTTGACACTTTTAAAAATGAAAGGTGAAACAATTGAGGAAATTGCAGGTTTTGCACAGACTCTGCTTGAACATGCAGATCGAGTAAAGCACAGTAAACCAGTGATTTGTCCATGCGGAACGGGCGGCGATACGAAAGGAACCTTTAATGTATCAACCGCAGTATCGTTTGTTCTTGCTGGCGGTGGGGTATCCGTTGCAAAGCATGGCAATCGCAGCGTATCCAGCTCTTGTGGTAGTGCCGATGTTTTGACAGCATTGGGGGTAAATGTAGATCAACCAGCAGAAAAGGTGAGTAAGGAAATTGAAGAGATTGGCATTGGCTTTTTATTTGCACCAGCACTCAATAAAGCAATGCGCTTTGTTGCAAAACCACGTAAAGAACTTGGTTTTAGAACAGTATTTAATATGCTAGGGCCGATTATCAATCCAGCGCATTTAGATTATCAACTCGTGGGTATCTACGATGCGAACTTAACGGAAAAAGTTGCAGAAGTATTAAAAAATGTCGGCGTGAAACAAGCAATGGTCATTCATAGTGATGATGGGATGGATGAAATTTCAACGCATACAGAAACGAAGGTTTCTGAGCTCAGAGATGGTGTGATAAAAAACTATAAAATCAATCCTATCGAGTATGGTTTTGCAGCTGGATCACTTGATGAATATAAAGGGGGGGAACCAAACGTCAATGCAGAAATTATTCGAAATGTATTTCATGGCGAAAAAGGTGCAAAACGCGATATTGTTTTGATGAATGCAGGTGCTGGTTTCTATATTGCTGGTCGTACAACAACGATTGCTGAAGGAATTAAATTGGCGCAAGAAGTCATTGATCAAGGATTTGCACTAGAAAAATTAAATGCTTTGGTTGCTGTTAGTAATGCGGGGTGAGTCCAATTATTATTAAAATTTGTGGAATTCAATCACTTGAAATTGCAGAGACTGTTGTGCAAAATGGTGCAGACTTTATGGGATTTATCTTTGCTCCAAGCAGACGTTATATCGCACCAGAAAAAGCAGCCCAGATTAGTCAGCAGATTCGTTGTGTAAAAAAAGTTGGTGTGTTTGTGAATGAAACGATTGACAAGGTGAATGAAATTGCAGGGCAATGTCATTTAGATTATGTGCAATTGCACGGGGATGAAACGCCAGAGTATTGCAAAGAAATCAGCTATCCGATCATCAAAGCGTTTCGTTATAATGAAGAATTTGATAGCCACACTGTCAATCAATATGACGTTGACATGGTTCTTATCGATAGCTATCAAGTAGGTAAAGCTGGTGGAACAGGAAAAACCTTTTCGTGGCAGGAAGCTAAGCAAAGTTTTTTTGAGATTAAGCCACCGATATTGGTAGCTGGTGGTTTAACAATATGTAATGTAAAAGAAGCAATTCAAGTGTTATCGCCAATGGGAATTGATGTTTCTGGTGGTGTTGAAATAAACGGACAAAAATCAGTAGAACAAATTAAAAAGTTTCTAGCATATGCAAGATCGCTAGAATGGGGGAATGAAGAATGTTAGATGCAATTATGGCAAAGAAAAAAAATGAGGTCGAAAATGACAGAGCAAGAATGCCTTTATATGAATTGAAAAAAGATTTGCAAGTTGGTAGCTTTGCAATGTCTCGGCAAATGCGTAAAGCACCTTGGAGCTTAATTGCGGAATGCAAACTTCAATCGCCGGTAAAAGGGAGACTTTGTACCAAATACACGGTACCAGAACTTGCAAAGATTTATCAAACCAATGGAGCAGCAGCACTGTCCGTACACACAGATCCACATTTTTTAGGTCAGCTTGAAGATATCGCTAAAGTGAAGGCCGTGGTCGATTTACCAGTGCTACGCAAAGACTTCATTCTTGATGAATATCAGATTTATCAAGCAAGGAAAGCTGGTGCGGATGCGGTGCTATTAATTGCGAGAATTTTATCACCAGCGCAATTAAAGGAATATGTTTATACGACTTGGGGCCTAGGTATGGATTGCTTAATTGAAGTGCATAGTGAAGCAGAAATTAAAGCGGCGCTTGATACACCAGCGGAGCTTATCGGCATCAATAACCGTAACCTGCAAAATTTTACAACCGATATTCAAAATACGATTAACTTGATTGAGTTTTGTGATAAAAAGCGTACGATTATCAGCGAAAGTGGAATTTATGGAGCCAAAGATATTGAACGCCTAAAAAAGGTTGGCGTCAGAGGTGTATTAGTTGGCGAAGGTCTGGTAAAGGCCGAGGATATTTGTGTAAAAACCCGCGAACTGGCGGGATAGTAAATTAGATAAAACTAATTTTAAATCAACCATTCAATGATGGAATTTATAAAAAATTTGGAGGATATGATTATGCCTGATAAAAATGGACGTTTTGGAGCTTTTGGTGGACAGTATGTCCCAGAGACAGTAATGCCGGTGCTTATGGAGTTACAAGAAGCATATGCCAAATATAAAGAAGATCCTGAATTTAAAGCGGAAGTGGATGGGTATTTAAAAGAATACGCTGGTCGTCCAACAAAATTATATTATGCAGAACGTTTGACGAAACATTACGGTAAAGCAAAAATATATTTAAAACGTGAAGATTTATTGCACACAGGTGCACATAAAATCAACAATGCTTTAGCACAGGCGGTGCTGGCAAAAAAAATGGGCAAAAAACGGATCGTCGCTGAAACTGGTGCTGGTCAGCATGGTGTTGCATGTGCGACTGTTGCGGCGCTGTTTGGTATGGAGTGCTGTGTGTTCATGGGGGAAGAAGATATTCGTCGTCAGGCACTGAATGTATTTAGAATGCGGTTGCTTGGATCTAAAGTGATTCCAGTTACTAGTGGCACTGGTACGCTTAAGGATGCAACAAGTGAAGCGATTCGTTATTGGGCTTCCAATATTACCGATACACATTACATCATCGGTTCCGTTGTTGGCCCACACCCGTATCCTATGATCGTACGTGATTTTCAAGCGGTGATCGGTGAAGAAATCAAAGCACAGGTAAAAGCAAAAGATGTAAATTTAAGATATGTAGTGGCTTGTGTTGGTGGTGGCAGCAATGCCATGGGGACGTTCTATCCACTAAAAGATGATAAGGAAGTAACAAAAATTGGGGTAGAAGCCGCTGGTCGTAGTGATAAAGAAGGCGATCATGCAAAATCATTGACATTAGGTCGCCCAGGCGTGTTGCATGGCGCTTATAGCTATCTTTTACAGACGGATGATGGGCAAGTGGTCGAAGCGTATTCAATTTCAGCAGGACTGGATTACCCAGGTGTTGGCCCAGAACATTCTTACTTTAAAGATAGCGGAATTGTAAACTATGTTGCAGTTAATGATAAAGATGCACTTGCTGCATTCCAATTGTTATCGAGAACAGAGGGAATCATTCCAGCGGTAGAAAGTTCACATGCATTGGCGTATTTAGAAACGTTGATGCCTACGACAAAAGAAGATGAAGCTGTGGTAGTTTGCTTGTCTGGTCGTGGTGATAAAGATGTACAGATGGTAGCATCGATATTAGGGGAGGAATTAAAATAATGACACGTTTAAGCGATAAATTAGAATTTATGCGTAAAGCAAATAAAAAAGCTTTATTTATTTATATCACAGCAGGTGCACCAGATTTTCCGACGACGATTGAAGCGGTCAGAGCAGCGGAAAAAGCGGGGGCGGATGTAATAGAAATCGGTATACCATTTTCTGATCCAATTGCCGATGGGCCTGTTATTCAACAAGCTTCAGTAGTTGCCTTGCAAAATGGGGCAACGATGAAGAAAATCTTAGGATTGATTAAAGAGTTACGGGAGTTTACCCAGATTCCACTTGTGGGAATGGGATATATCAATAATGTTTTGACGTACGGTGTGGAACAGTTTATTGGTGATTTTAAAGATGCTGGTCTTGATGGCATGATTATTCCGGATTTACCACATGAAGAATCCGCCGAAATGCGTGTAATATGTAAGCAAGCCGACTTTCATCTCATTGAATTTGTAACGCCAAATACGATTCCAGCTAGAATTAAGGAAACTTGTCAAAGCGCCGGTGGGTTCATCTATTGCGTATCCGTGAATGGAGTTACAGGTGTTCGAGCAATTGATTATTCCGTGATCAATGATGTAGCAAAATTGGTGCGTGAGGAAACAAATGTACCGCTTGCTGTCGGTTTTGGGATTGGCTCGCCAGAGGCAGCACTTGCTGCAAGTGAAGTCGCAGATGCCGTTATTGTTGGTAGTGCAGTCGTGAAAAAAGTATTAGAAAAAGATATTGCAGGGGCGGGTGCGCTCATTGCAGAAATTCGAACGGCGTTAGATGAAAGGGTGAAGTAACAATGTATTTTTCACCGAGTAAAGAAAAATTTATTGAGCAGGCAGCGGCGGCAAATATTGTCGCTGTATCTGCTGAAATATCTACAGATATGGAGACACCAGTTTCGCTGTATTATAAATTGGTAGGAAAAAATATTGGTTTTATCTTTGAAAGTGTGGATACGAATAAAAATTTTGGACGGTTTTCTTTTATTGGTGCGGAGCCATTTGCCGAGCTCAAAGTTTATAAGAATCATGTCAATATTATAGAAGGAAACAAGCGGACGGTGTTAGATGGAGCGCCATTAGATACTGTAAAAGCGTATATGGCACAATTTCAGATTCCTGATGTTGTTTCAGAATTGCCGCTCATGAATGGTGGAGCGATTGGCTACTTTGCGTATGAATCCATTGGAACATTTGAACGAATTCGTGGTATGGAAATTCCAAGCGATATGGTATTGGGTGAATTTTTACTTTGTCGTGTCCTCGTGGTGATGGATCATCTAAAACACACCTCGAAATTAATTTACTTATCACCATTGACGAAAAACGAAAATCCTGAGGAAGTCTATGAAAATATCATTGATAAATTGAAAGAAGTTTACAAAAAAATGCAACAGCCGGCAGTGCCGATTGCGGCAGTGACGAAGCGCCAGACGGAAAGACATAAGCAGAGTTTTGAAGAACGGTTTGGTAAATTAAGTAAAACATATATGGATAAAGTCGTTGCTGCTAAAAAATATATTGTCGCTGGCGATATTTTTCAGATTGTACCATCGCATAAATTCCAATGTAAAATCAATAAACCACCGTTTTATCTTTATCGCCGCTTGCGCCAGATCAATCCATCTCCGTATATGTTCTATATCAATTTTGGCGAGCGCAAGCTCGTAGGCTCATCGCCAGAAATGCTTGTAAAGGTTAGTGGCGATACTGTTTACACGTATCCAATTGCTGGCACGAGAAAGCGCGGCAAAGATGCAGAGGAAGATGCGATGCTTAGTAAAGAATTATTGGCAGATACAAAAGAATGTGCCGAACATGCAATGCTTGTTGATTTAGGGCGCAATGATATTGGGCGTATCAGTAACCCGGGAACTGTTGAAGTAACAAAACTAATGCAGATTGAAAAATTCTCACATGTTATGCATATGGTATCTGAAGTAAAGGGAACAGTAAAAGTCGATTATGCAGCGCTTGATGTACTGAAAGCATGCTTCCCGGCAGGAACAGTAAGTGGTGCACCAAAAGTGCGCGCAATGGAAATTATCAACGAGCTTGAAACAACGGATCGCAGTACGTATGCAGGCTGTACTGGTTATATTGATTTTAACGGCAACATGGATATGTGCATTACTATTCGTACGATGCGGGTTGATGGGGATACCGCTTTTATTCAAGCAGGTGGTGGAATCGTAGCTGATTCGCTGCCGGAAACAGAATACCGTGAGATCTTGCAAAAGGCACAGGTGTTATTCCAAGTGATTGAGGAGGTAGAAGACGATGATTTTATTAATTGATAATTATGATTCTTTTACCTATAATGTTTACCAAATGGTTGCCAATATGGGGCGCGAAATCGAAGTTATTCGCAATGATCAGATTACCGTGGCTGAAATTGCCAGTCGTAATTATGAAGCAATTATTATTTCACCAGGTCCTGGTACCCCAAAGGATGCTGGAATTTGTCGTGAAGTCGTAATAACGTTAGCGGGCAAGGTACCGATTTTTGGAATCTGTCTGGGGCATCAGGTGATTGGTGAAGTTTTTGGCGGTAAAGTTGTCTTAGCCGCGCAGCCAATCCATGGAAAGGTTTCGAAAATTAAACATAGTGGTGCTGGCATTTATCAAGGTTTAGCACAGGAGCTGCCAATCGGACGTTATCATTCTTTGATTGTAGAACGTGAATCTTTGCCAACGTGCCTAGAAATAACCTCAGAAACGCACGACGGCATCATCATGGGCATAAAACATAAACAATATAAAATTGAAGGGGTTCAGTTCCATCCCGAATCCATTCTCACTCCAAATGGAGCAAAAATATTGGAAAATTTTTTATTAACGAACAATTAAAAATAAAATCAGCTCTTGCAATTTTTTGCAAGAGCTGATTTTTGTTTGTTACCAAAGATCTGAGGAGCAGCCATCACCATTGTTACAACAAGCAAGAAGTAGAATAATAATGATAATAATAATCCAAGCTCCACCACCGTTAAAACCACCAAAATTACCACAACCCATAAGAATTCTCCTTTCATAGCAGTATGCCAGAATTTTAATTTAAATAGAAGGGAAGATTCGTAAGTAGTTATCTGTACATTGGTATAGTATGAATACATGATAAAAATGGTGACTTTCCATAGAATCTTAATAAAAATATGAAGATAAGTTTCGATTTTTCCGGTAAATATGGTAGAATAGAAACAATGTAAGTTTTTAATAGCAACGATTCAGTGGTTTTAACTGCTTGAAGATATTGTTTAGTTGATTATTTTATTTTGGAGGATGTCAATGTCAGTAGAAGAACTCAATACGGAAATTAATAGACGTCGCACCTTTGCGATTATTTCTCATCCAGATGCTGGTAAAACAACGTTAACAGAAAAGTTATTATTATACGGAGGAGCAATCCATTTAGCTGGTTCAGTAAAATCAAGAAAAACACAACGCCATGCGGTGTCTGACTGGATGGAAATCGAAAAACAACGTGGTATTTCGGTAACATCGAGTGTACTGCAATTTGATTATGATGGTTTTCGTATCAATATTCTAGATACCCCAGGTCACCAAGATTTTAGTGAAGATACGTATCGGACTTTGATGGCAGTAGATAGTGCTGTTATGATTATCGACGTGGCAAAAGGTGTAGAAGCACAAACTAAAAAACTATTTAAAGTTTGTAAACAACGCGGTATTCCAATCTTTACATTTGTTAATAAGTTGGATCGCTTTGGTAAGTCACCAATTGATTTAATGGAAGAAATCGAAAAAGTATTAGAGATCAATGCCTACCCGATGAACTGGCCAGTAGGGATTGATGGAAACTATAAAGGAGTCTATGATCGCCAAAAAGCGCAAGTAGAACTTTTTGATGAAGATGGATCTCATGGACAAAAGCTTCTTTCCTCTGTAGTTGGTTCGGTAGAAGATCCTGCTTTTGCTGAATTGTTGGGTAAAGATATTCACCAAGCTTTGGTGGATGATATTGAACTTTTGGATATGGCTGGCGATGATTTTGACCTAGAAAAAGTAGCACATGGTGAATTGACGCCAATGTTTTTTGGTAGTGCGATGACAAACTTTGGGGTACAGAACTTTTTAGAAGAGTTTTTACGTCTTGCACCAGCGCCGGCACCGAGGATTTCTTCTGTTGGCAAAATTGAAACCAATGATGAAAAATTTTCTGCCTTCGTGTTTAAAATTCAAGCAAATATGAATCCTGCCCATCGAGATCGTTTGGCGTTTATTCGGATTTGTTCAGGAAAGTTTACACGCGGTATGTCTGTGTATCATGATAAAACAGGAAAAATGTTAAAACTTGCACAACCACAACAATTTTTAGCACAAGATAGAACGATTATTGATGAAGCATATCCAGGCGATATTGTTGGTTTGTTTGATCCAGGTGTATTTGGCATTGGTGATACTTTATGCCAGCAAGGGCAAAAGTTTTCTTTTGCAGATTTCCCTGTATTCCCACCAGAACAATTTGCCCGTGTTCAGGCAAAGGATACGATGAAACGTAAACAATTCGTCAAGGGGATTACGCAGTTAACCCAAGAAGGGACGGTACAGCTATTCCAACAAGCGGGTGCTGGTACGGAATCTTATATTGTAGGTACAGTTGGTAGCTTGCAATTTGAAGTACTGGAATATCGTTTGAAAAATGAATATGGTGTTGATATTTTAATGCAAATGCAGCCATATGAAGTAGCGCGTTGGCTAGAAGGAAAAAATGGCGAGGTTGTTACCCCTGCTTCTCTTCGTGGTGCAGAACGAGGTATGTTTGTTTATGATATCAAAGAGAGACCAGTTTTATTGGTAACGAATGAATGGGCATTGGGTTGGATTGCAGACAATAACGAAAACATTAATTTATTGCATGTTCCACCTGATAAAACAGAAGCATAAAACAAATGAAAAACAGAGGGAAAGCAGGTATGACCTACAAACCCTCTGTTATTTTGTATATTTTTTCACTTACTAAAGTAAGTTTTTTTGACATCGTCTACAATATTTTGTATATTGTTAGGCAGCAGATGAATGTTGTAGCCGATAAAGAGTGGGGAAGTTGCAAAACGTGGCAATATTTTTACACGAATAAGACCATCGATTAAGTAGAAGAATATATTATAGCTTTTGCAGCGAGCATTTAGGCTGTGCAATAGATAATGCGTAGCAATTTGAATGTAATCAGCAAGCTGATTTAAATCTTCATTATCGTTCATCACAATGTTGAATTCTGAAAAGCCAATCCTAGGATAGGTAGAGACATTGAACTCTACATTATGACTGGTGTCAATGACAATGCCTTCGAATTCTTTTGGATCAAGGTCAGCGTAACAATTAGCTGTTTTTAGACCAATGATTTGCATATGAGGATGACGAATTGTGCCACCCGAGAATGGACCGTGATTTTTGAAAAATAGAACGGATTGATACTCCTTAGAGTCACAGATTTTAAACCAATTTTTTACGCCGAATTTTATTAATTTATATAAATGATCTTTGCTGTACTGAGAAAGCTCTGAATTGCAATCTTCAGTTTCAATTAATACGGTTTGTAATGAATTTTGTAAAACATGATATTTATTTTTAATTAACAGTAGTTCATCTTCTTGGTCGATGATATCTGTAAGTGTACTACGGTCGCAAAATGGGCAATCAGCAGTGGTGTTTATGATGTTTTCTGGTTTATTTTGACCAATCGTGATGTTAAATCCTAAATAATTGGCTGGCATGGAGTCACCTTCTTGTTAAATTAATACTGGAATACTAGTTCTAGAAATGATATAATTTTTTAGCTTGGTAAATAATATTCTTTTTTTAATCACTATACTATATATTATATAGGTTTATGTTAAAAAGAAAAGCGAAAGTTTGCTTTAAGGTAGGTGTTATACAATTAGTAGTCAAGAAGAAAAAACCAATACGAGTGAATCTTTCCTTAAAGGAACTTTTATTCTCGCGATTGCAGGTATTGTTGTAAAAGTTATTGGTTCTTTAAACTGGATATTTGTATCAAGGGTGCTAGGTGGGGAAGGCATTGGGCTTTACCAGATGGCATTTCCAATTTACTTATTGGCACTAAGTGTGTCGACGGCAGGGGTGCCGGTGGCAATTTCGATTATTACGGCAGAAAAAGTTGCGTTAAAAGATATATTGGGTGCGAAACGTATTTTTAGAATTTCGCTAGCCTTAATGGCGATTACTGGTGCAATTTTTAGTTTAGCTACGTATTTTGGTGCAGGTTTTTTAATTGAGTATCGTTTTATCCGTGATCCAAGGGCGTATTATTCAGTAGCGGCATTGGCGCCGGCTATTTTTTTCGTTACCATTCTTGCCAGTTCACGTGGCTATTTACAAGGCTGGCAACGGATGACACCGACTGCGGTATCACAGATTGTTGAACAGATTTTTCGTGTAATTACCATGATTTTGTTTGCAAACTTGCTTTTGCCGCAAGGTCTCGAATTTGCAGCTGCAGGTGCGAGCTTAGGTGCTTGTGCTGGTGCGGTGGCAGGTGTTATCGTCCTTATTTACTATCATTGGAAATTAGAAAAAGATATTGAACGTGAATATAGTGATCACGTCGTAGTAACGAAGCATGAACCAAGTTTGAAGATTATTAAGCGTATCTTCGCACTTGCGCTGCCGGTATCCGCGTCTAGTATTATGTTGCCCATTGGTCAAAATTTAGATTTAATGATTGTGCCAGCTAGATTAGAAGTAGCTGGCTATAGTGTTAGTCAGGCAACAGAACTATTTGGTTATTTAACTGGGATGGCAGTACCATTGATTAATTTAGCGACAATCCTTACGGCATCGCTTGCAGTAAGCATTGTACCCGCTATTTCAGAAGCGAAGGTGCTTGGTGATAAAGTGCGTTCATTTCAGCAAACTGCAGCAGCAATGCGGATTTCTAATTTAATTAGTTTTCCGGCATTTATGATTGTGTTTATATTAGATACGCCAATATCAGCACTTATTTATAATGCGACAGCTGCAGGCCCAACAGTGCGTGTATTATCAATGAGTATCGTTTTGCTTGGTATTCACCAAGTGACGACTGGTGTACTACAAGGACTGGGGCATACCTCAGTGCCGATGACTAATATGATTATTGCAGCAATGGCAAAAGTGGTGCTTAATTGGGTGCTAACTGCAAACCCAGCACTTGGCATTCAAGGTGCAGCTTGGGCGACGGTTGCTGATATTGGTATTGCGGCAGTGATGAACTTGTATTTTTTACATAAATACATCGGTTATAATTTGGAAATCAAACAGGTGGCAAAAACAATTTTGGCTACTGCTCTTATGGGAGGAACTCTTCACTTAGCTTATCTCTATATCATGAAATATATTCCGATGAATAGTGTAGCTACGTTAGGTTCTATTCTAATTGGTAGTGCTGTTTATATCGTAGTGTTAATGCTGCTTGGTGGCATTAGTGAACGGGATGTAGAACGTGTGCCGATGATTGGTTCTGCTCTGATAAAATTGTTACGCCGAGTTGGTGTTTTTAAATAATTTCGATAAAAGGATGTGACGAGATCGGGATGAAAAAATTAATTCTTGTCTATAATCCAGTTTCTGGGGATGCGCTATTTAAATATAAATTAGATGATATTTTTGCACAATTTTTGGAAAATGATTGTATTGTTATACCCTATCGGACACGTAAAGATAACGAGAATTGCTTTATTGCTTTTTTAAATAGCGTCGATGTTGAAGGGATTGTTATCTCTGGTGGAGATGGAACCGTACATGAAATTATCAATTTAATGATCAGGCATGATATTAATTTACCAATTGGTATTATTGCGAGTGGAACATCAAATGATTTTGCATCTTTTTTAGGTATTAATGAGGATATAGATGGTTATATTCGTGCGATTGCACGTGGCAAAGTGATGCCGATTGATATTGGTCAAATTGGTGAAAAATATTTTATAAATGTAGCGAGTGCAGGCGTATTAACTTCTGTAGCCCATAAGGTGGATGCAGGCCTTAAAAATGCAATTGGTAAAATGGCTTATTATTTAAAGGGTTTAGGCGAAATTCCTGGTTTTCGTGCACTGGATTTAACGATTCGTGCTGATAATGAAGTGATTCGTGAAAAGGTATTTTTATTTGTTATCATCAATAGCGGTACGGTTGGTAGCATGAAGAATCTTGCTACCAATGCCAAAATTAACGATGGTAAACTGGATATGATTATTGTAAAACAATGTAGTATCCCAGAACTTATGGCGCTGGCGGTAGAACTGCTCGCAGGTAATGATATTACCAAACGCAATAATGTTACTTACTTACAGGCAGCAAATATTAAAATAGAATCTACTGAATTGGTCGAAAGCGATTTGGATGGGGAGCTCGGTCCAAAGCTGCCATTAGAGATTAAGACGTTACAAGGAAAAATGAATTTATTTTATGATCCGAAATAAGACGAACGAAAATAGTGGCAGTGGTATATTAATCTAGACACAGAGTGAAGTGGATTTACGGTCAATAGTTTGGACAAAAAAAGTGGTGTCAAGCAATCATTGATAAATAGTACAAACCTTTTGGATATGTTTTGGAGTAACTTTAAAAAGGAATAGTTCGCAACATTCTGACCACCGGCGTTAAGCTGGTGGATTTTTATTTAGTATAACATGGAGCAATGTTACGATAGGCGAAGGTTGTTTCATACCAATTTTCCATGAAATATCGTACTTGTGATTTGATGCTTTTAGGATGGATTCTGTCGCTTAATGAAATAATATTCCAAGTAATTTACCTATAGATAAAACGAATATCATAAATTCGATATATGAATTTTACGATTATGTATATTTCTTGTATAATTTTAAAATAAAGGAATTTTTATTTTACATTTAGTGACAAATCTAATTCTTTAAAGGGGATAGGAATATGAAAAAAGTCTGCAGTGATTGGACAAAAATTTTTAGTGAGGAGTTTGTCAATCCAATATTTTGGAACGATTTTGAATTAAATGCCAAAGCTGCTCACACCGAAATTATCAAAGTAAGTAACTTTGAAGAAGCTCAAATGACAATCTCTGATATTATCCGATCAACAAAAGCAAAAAGTATTGTTGCTGTAGGAAATGAAGAATCTACGAAAATTGCTAATATTTATAATAATTTATATAATCTTGACGTACAAATTTATACGGATAAATTTGCAATCGCCGAAAATGCTCCCACTGCTGATATAGGCATATCTATCGCAGAATTCGCCGTTGGTGAAACTGGTAGTGTATGTGTTGATTGCTATTCATACGAATCTCGTGTTGTTGGTATGTTGCCACCTGTACACATAGTATTTTTAAATTGTAATAACATTGTAAAAAATATGACGACTGCTTTTAAAGTGATTTCCCAAGGTTTCAAAAATGGTTATATGGGGTTCATTACTGGCCCTAGTCGCACTGCTGATATAGAACGAGTTTTGAGCCTTGGCGTACATGGACCGAGCAGATTTATTATCATTGCCGTTGATGTGCCAGCTATTGGAGGGGTGAATTGATGACTAATAATCGCAATATAAAAAAAGAAATTGATGTAAAATTACATGATGAAGTATTGCGTGATGCTCTTGGTCGGTTTGTTGATCAGTATTCGGATGCTCGTTTGAAGGCATATGCGAATGTTGATAGCATAGAAGATTTGCGCGATTCACTCAAGGAGATGAAACAAGAAACCGTTGCCCATATTGAAGAAATCGCCGATGAATTCGAAGCTTCCGTGAAGCAGAAAGGAGGACAGTTCTATAGAGCTAAAGATGGTGATGCTGTAAAGAAATATTTGTTGAAAATTTGTCAGGAAAATAATGTACAACGTATTGTGAAATCTAAGTCTATGGCTAGCGAAGAAATTCATTTGAATAAATTTTTAATTGATAATGGTTTGTATGTAAAAGAAACTGATCTGGGGGAGTGGATGCTTTCTGTCGCAGGGCAGAGGCCTTCTCATATGATTATGCCAGCTATCCATTTGAACCGGCAACAATGTGCCGATTTCTTCTCGCAGGAATTGAAGGAGAAAGTACCAGATGACATTGATTTTATGATTCATAAAGCCCGCGAAGTCTTGCGCGATGAATTTTTGCAGGCGGACATGGGATTAACTGGCGCTAATTTTGGCATTGCGGAAAATGGTGCAATTGGACTTGTAACTAATGAAGGAAACGCTCGTCTGACCACCACTTTGCCACGTATTCATGTTATTTTGATTGGTTATGAAAAACTGATTCCTAAAATTGAAGATGCTGCGAAAATTCTACGTTTATTGCCACGTAATGGTACTTGTCAACGCATGACAAGCTACATGACAATGGTAGCTGGACCTACACCTGTGATACGCAAAGTCAATGGAAATTGGATAGAAGAAGACCGGCAGGTTCATGTAATCCTATTAGATAATGGACGTCTTAAGTCTGCGCATGATCCAAAATTCAAGGAAGTTTATCAATGTGTTCGTTGTGCCTCTTGTCTAAATGTCTGTCCTATATGGACCTTGGTAGGTGGACATGTATATGGGCATATTTATTCTGGTGGCATAGGTGTTATCCTAACGGGACTTTTAAATAGCATGGAAGATTTTAATAAAATTAGTGAACTTTGTATTGGTTGCCGTAAATGTGTTTCTATTTGTCCAGGAAAAATAAACATTCCAGACTTGATTGAAGAATTGCGGGCTCAAAACGTAAAGAACAATGGCTTGTCGTTACCGTTAAAAGTTGTGGTTCAAGATATCTTGGCAAATCGAAAAATTTTCCATACATTACTCCGTATAGCATCTATTGCACAGAAACCTGTCCAAACAGGTAATGTCATTCGTCATTTGCCGTTGTTTTTTGCGAAACTTACTAATGGCCGGAGTCTACCGGCCATAGCTGATGAACCGCTGCGTGATCGTGTCAGTAAACTTTTGGAAAAGAATCCGCCTGCACCGGTAAAACGTGTTGCCTTTTTCAGTGGATGTAATATTGACTTTGTTTTTCCAAAAACAGGACAATCTGTCATTCGTGTATTACAAGATCTTAATATGGAGGTCGTTTTCCCTGAACAACAAAATTGTTGCGGTAAACCAGTTCTTGGTATGGGTGACAGAGAAACTGCCAAAAATATCGCTAAAAATAATGTTATAGTTTTTGAGGAAGCGGTAGTTGATGTTATTCTCTGTGCCTGCCCAACCTGTGCTGAGACTTGGCATAAGACATATTTAGAATTATTTGCCGACGATCAAGAATGGGCTGATCGTGTAAGGAAAATCACAGCAAAGGTATATGAATTCACTAGTTTTGTTGCTGAAGCCTATGAAAGAGCTGACCGCCTTATAAAAACAAAAGGCAGCAAAAAAGTGACATATCACGATTCATGTCATATGAATCGTGGGCTTGGAATCTTTCAACAGCCTAGACAACTGCTGAATGCCGCCGTAGATTATGAATTGGTCGAAATGAAAAACTGCGATAAGTGCTGCGGCATGGCAGGGGCTTTTGGCATGAAATACAGCGAAATATCTCTGCCCATCCTCAAAGAAAAGATTGAAAACATTAAGGCTAGCGGAGCCGATACAGTTGCTGTGGCTTGTCCGGCTTGTATGATGCAAATTCAGGGTGGTCTTGACCAACAGGCTTCGGAAATCAAAATTAAACACATTGCAGATATTATTGCAGAACATTTAGAATGAACTATATTTCGTTTAAATAGTATTCTGTTCGGCATTTTTATATTCCCCGGCTGTATTCTTCCTATATTAGAATGCTTAAGTAGATTTTGTGCTTTTGATAGCCAAAGTGTTTTAGCGCCGAGCCGATTGACTTTCTCCAACAGAATAAAAGCTCCCCCTAAAGAAAGTTATATTATTTAAACTTTTTCCTTTAAGGGGAGCATATTATTTTTGTATGGTTCCTAAATAGTGGTTTACGAACTGTTGTGCAGTGCGTCCAGATCGCCCTGAATGATGAGTTTCCCATTTGATTGCTTGTGCACGTAGGCCTTCACTATCTAAATCAATATGGTGCTTTTTGAGTAATCCAGCGATGATGGTGAGATATTCTTCTTGGCTTGGGGCAAGGTAGCTGATTGTTAGTCCAAATCGATCAGATAAAGAAATTGTTTCATTCATGCTGTCACTGCGATGAATTTCATCGTTTGCTTCACCGCGATCTTTCCAAGTTTCTTTAATTAAGTGACGGCGGTTAGAAGTAGCGTAAATAAGAACATTTGCAGGCTTTGCTTCTACGCCGCCTTCGATTGCTGATTTTAAATATTTATATTCTACTTCAAAATCTTCAAAGGACAAATCATCTAGGAATATGATGAATTTCTTACTGCTGCATAGACGTAAGGTTTCCATGATTTTTGGTAAATGAATCAATTGGTGCTTTGTGATTTCCAGTAAACGCAAACCTTGGTCGAAATATTTATTCGCCAATGCTTTTACTGCTGAGGATTTACCAGTGCCACGGGCCCCGACGAGTAGAGTATTGTTGGCAGGCTTGCCAGCGACTAAGGCTTCGGTATTAGAAATGAGCAGATTTTTTTGCCGTTCATAACCAATCAAGTCTTCTAAGGACATTTTATCAAAGTATTTAATGCCCACTAAATGTTTTTCGTTATCCCAACGAAAAGCGCGATAGTTTGCGATATCGCCGTAGCCATATGTGCGATAGTAATTGATAAAAACATCAGCAAGTGCATCGTTTGAGGTTAATTCATTAAGCTTTGCCTGTAAATTAGCAAATGCAATCGACTTATTTAATGTGGTCGGTTGATAATCGTCCAAGACTTTTGAATTTATAAAAAAACTTGGGACTAAGTTTAATAAATAATACATGGTAACCATATCGGTTTTAAAAGCATTGTATAAGCTCGTGCCGATTTGCCCGTTGGAGCGTTCAGTCATCAAAGCAACAATATTATTGCCTTGTGACATAAGATAAGCGGTATAACTACAAATTAAATTTCCTGCTAAGCCAAGTGTTTCAGCTTTTTCGATTAATTCAGCAATTAAGTTGTTTCGCAAGGTGATATTTTGTGTATCATCTAGAAAAGCGACCAATTTTTTAAATACAGAATCGTTTAATATATTTCGACAAACAATAAATTCATGTAAGTTTGGTTTAATCATAAGGCGCCTCCTAAAAATAAGTATTGGATTAGTATAACGCAATAAAATACTAAAGTAAATATAAAAGTGTAATTTTGTAAAGGGATAAAAAACAACGCTTTGCAAAAAATGCAAAGCGTTAGACTGTCGACAAAATAAAAATATTTATATTAATAAATAGAAATAATCTAATTTCGACTAGTACGAAATTAGGTTGCCGGTTGGCGAGAGGTGCTCAGATGCTAGGCACAGCAAGGCGTTACGAAAGAGTCGTACTTTTGTACGTACGTCGACGACCAGCACCTTGTCGGAGGGCGCAGATGGGTGCTGCTCGCCTGCCTGCGCCCTGTCTGTCCATAGTATGTCTATCAAAATTTAGATGCTTAATTTTGTTTTAATGCGCTCAATTGCTTTTTCTGTGCTTTCTCTATCGCCAAAAGAAGTTAAACGGAAGTAGCCTTCGCCAGATGGACCAAAGCCTGCGCCAGGTGTACCAACGATGTGTACTTCATTTAATAATTTATCAAAGAAACTCCAAGAATCTAAACCTTGAGGAGTTTTAAGCCAGATATAAGGTGCATTAACACCACCAAAAGCTTGTATTCCAGCAGCAATTAAGCCTTCACGAATGATTTTTGCATTTGTCATGTAATATTCAATCGTTGCTTTAATTTGAGCCTGTCCTTCTGGGGTATAAATAGCTTCCGCACCACGTTGAACAATATAAGGTGTACCGTTGAATTTTGTAGTATGGCGGCGATTCCATAATTGATTTAAAGAATGTTCTTCGCCCTTGGAGTCTTTTGCCATTAAAGTTTTAGGAACAACGGTATAAGCACAACGTGTACCAGTAAAACCAGCTGTTTTAGAAAAAGATCTAAATTCGATAGCAACATCTTTTGCGCCTTCGATTTCATAAATAGAATGAGGTACATCTTTTTCTGTTATGTAAGCTGCATAAGCGGCATCAAAGAGGATCACACAGTCATTTGCTTTCGCATAATCTACCCATTTTTTTAATTCTTCTTTAGAAAGGGTAGTACCAGTTGGATTATTTGGGCAGCAAAGATAAATCATATCTACTTTGCTTGTTGGAAGTGCTGGAGTAAAGTTGTTTTCAGCATTGCAAGGTAAGTAAACAACTTTTTCAAACATACCATTTTCTTGTAATGTACCAGTACGACCAGCCATAACATTTGTATCTAAGTACACTGGATATACTGGGTCGGTGATTGCGACAATGTTATCTGTACCGAAAATTTCTTGGATATTACCAACATCACTTTTTGAACCATCACTGATAAAAATTTCGTTAGTTGAGATTTTAATATTGCGGCTTGTATAGTTTGTTTCAACAATTTTTTCAAGTAAGAAGTCATAGCCTTGTTCAGGTCCATAGCCGCGGAAAGTGGATTGACTTGCTAATTCTTCAACTGCATCATGCATTGCTTTAATGGAAGCAGGTGCAAGAGGTTGGGTAACGTCACCAATGCCTAAACGAATGATATCAGCATTAGGATTCGCAGCTTTAAAATTAGTGACACGACGGGCAATTTCAGCAAATAAGTAACTTCCAGGTAATTTTAAATAGTTTTCATTAATTAAAGCCATATATTTAGAATTCCTCCTATTAATGTGTTTATTATTTAGTTCATACAAAACAGTATCAACTAATTCATAATTATACAATAAATACTCGGTTTTTGGTAGTTTATAATAGAAATTTGTTACTTTTAAAAAGAAATTAGGAAAAAAATACGATAATTCTTGATTATACATCGGACTTATAATATAATAACCATTGTGAGGGGAATTATACATAATATTTAAATTGTTCTGATAATTTCTATGTATTATTAAATAGTTTTTATATATAATAATTTAAATAAAAGGCATTATGTAGAGTAGTGACTCACAGCAATTATATTTTAAGGGGTGTATTTATGGACATTATTTTAGGCTTCGTCGTACTGTTAGGTTGTCTAATAGTCGGTGTTAGACATGGCGGCTTGGGGTTAGCTGCTGTTTCTGGTATTGGTCTAGTTATTCTTACCTTTGTTTTTCATTTAAAACCAGGAACTCCACCTGTTGACGTAATGTTAACAATTATGGCGGTTGTTACTTGCTCTGGTTTCTTACAAGCTTCTAATGGTTTAACAGTTATGTTAAAATACGCAGAAAAATTCTTGCGTAGCAATCCGAAGTATGTAACAGTTTTAGCTCCTATAACAACTTGGTTTTTAACAGTACTGTGTGGTACTGGTCACGTTGTATATACAATGTTCCCAATTATATATGATATTGCAATCAAACAAGGAATTCGTCCAGAACGCCCAATGGCAGCAGCTTCCGTTGCATCGCAAATGGGGATCTGTGCTTCACCTGCGTCTGTTGCTGTAGTTTCTGTAGTAGCAATGCTTGCTACTGCTGGCTCACATTTTAGTGTAGTTCAAATTTTATCTGTATCAATTCCTGCTACGTTCTGTGGCGTTGTTGCTACTGGTCTTTGGAGTATTACTCGTGGTAAAGACTTAGATAAAGATGCTGACTTCCAAGCAAGAATTGCTGACCCAGAACAAAAAGCATATATTTATGGTGATACTGAAAGTCTTGTTGGTAAAGAATTACCAAAAACAGCATATTGGGCAACTGCTATTTTCTTAGTTGGTATTATTATTATTGCTTTGTTTGGTAGTTTTCCGAATTTACTTCCTCACTTTGCTGATGCAAAAGGTAAAATTCAACCACTTTCTATGACGCTTACAATTCAAATGTGTATGCTTGTTATTGCAGCAGTTATCATGCTTGCATGTAAAGTAAAAGCATCTGATGTTACAAATGGTTCTGTGTTTAAAGCTGGTATGGTTGCAGTTGTTTCCGTTTATGGTGTTGCTTGGATGGCGGAAACTTATTTCGGTGCTTATTTACCATTGCTCAAAAAATCGCTTGGTCAAATCGTAATTGATTATCCTTGGTCTTATGCAATTGTATTATTCTTAGTATCAAAACTTGTTAACTCTCAAGCAGCAGCGCTTGCAATCATCGTGCCAATGGCATTGAGTGTAGGTGTTGATCCTTTGATTATCATATCTTTCATTTCTGCTTGTTATGGTTATTTCGTGTTGCCTACATATCCTTCTGACTTGGCTTGTATTGGTTTTGACCGTTCAGGTACAACTCGTATTGGTAAATTCATTATCAACCATAGCTTTATTATTCCTGGTTTACTAGGGATTACGGTTGGTTCGTGTGTAGGCTACCTAATCGTTCATGTTCTTTATTAAGATTTTATTATAATAATAAAATAGTACGTGGCTGTGCCTAGCTTCGTAAAAAATAAAAATAGTATCAATAGCGCCCAGAGCTGTTGATACTATTTTTTTTAGAGCTATATGATAAATATAGGCATGGGGATTGCTTTGAGCGTAGAAGTATAGGATAATTATTTTAGCGATAAAGAGTAGTTTTATATAAAGTTGATGAAGAAAAGAGGTTTTTGAATGAATAAACACTTAATTTATATAGTGATGATGTGTTTTATGGTACTTTATACAAGTGTAGGATTTGCAAATCCTATGAATAAAACGATTGTTGTGAATGATGGCGAAAAGGATATCCTAACCAATCAGATGGCAATCATTGATGAATATGAAATTCTGCTTCCAGCAGAGGTGGTTAGAGAATATATTTACAGTAATGTGGACTTGGATCGTCAGCTGAAACAAATGAAAATAAATTTTTCTCTCCCGCGTATTAGATTAGCAGAGCCTGAACTTTCACAAAAATTTTTTTCTGGTACGACATTCTCATTGCCAACAAAGAATATTGATGGTATCAGTTATGTTGATCTGGAAGTTGCAAGTAAAATATTTGGTTTTACAACGACAATGGATGCGGAAAAAGTAACGATTGCCATCAATCAATATAGCTCTTTTGCACCATTGTTGTTAAAAGCAACCGCAGATAGGCCAGTGATAACGGGACAAAAAATTAATTTGGTTTGGCAGCCTACGTTTGGTGAAAAAACAGATGCGACAAAAGCTGATAAAATAAAGGGATTAAATGTTGTATCACCATCTTGGTTTGAAATTATAGATGAGCACGGTACGATTAAAAATAAAGTAGATGAACGATATGTAAAAGCAGCGCATGCTAAAGGCTATCAGGTTTGGGCGCTAATCACCAATAGTTTTGATCCGGATTTAACGCGAAAAGTGCTCTATAATGAATATGCGAAACAAAATGTAATTAAGCAATTGGCTTTGTATGCACGGCTTTACCAATTAGACGGTATTAATTTGGATTTCGAAAATATTTATGATGCGGATAAAGATCAGCTAACGCAATTTGTAAAGGAAGTTACCGATACTTTACATGCTTTAGATTTGAAAGTTTCAATTGACGTTACGGTTCCTTCTGGTATTTCGCAATGGTCGGCTTGTTATGATCGATCAGGGCTAGCAAAAAATGTCGACTATGTAATGCTTATGGCGTATGATGAACATTGGCGTACAAGTCCAGTCAGTGGCTCTGTAGCTTCAATTGGTTGGGTAGAACGCAGCTTAGTAAATACATTAAAAGACGTACCGGCAGAAAAGTTGGTATTAGGTGTGCCGTTTTATATGCGCGAATGGGAAGAAAATTTAGATGGTGAGAAAACAGGTGTAAAAACGATGACGATGGAAATGGCTGAGAAAACCATTAGAGAGCGGCAGTTAAAACCAGAATGGTTAGAAGCACAAGGACAGTATTACTTTGAATATATAGATGGCGATAAGAGATATCGTGTATGGCAAGAAGAAGAGCGCTCGATGACGCTTAGAGTAAAGTTGATCGATCAATATCATTTAGCCGGAATTGCTGCATGGCGAAAAGGTTTTGAGGGAAATGAAATTTGGCAAGTCATTGACAGTGGATTAAATGAAAATAAAGTTACAGAAAAAATTGTAGCAACTCAAGCTGATCAAGATAAAAAAGAAACAAAAGCAAAAAAGAAAAATAAGAAAAAGAGCGATACAGCGAAAAAATAAAATAAAATATCAGTGGAGCGGATTTAGAAAATATCTAAATCTGCTCCACTGATAAACTAGTACGAAGATAGGCTGCTTCTCGCCGCTGACCCGCGGCCTGTTTGTTCATAGTTCGTCTACAGGCTGAAATAAAATAAAAAACTCTTACGCTATTTATCCGCGTAAGAGTTTTTTTATTTTATTTAGGTGCCTTACTTAGCGTTAATGTTCCTTTGCAAAAATCGATGAAGGATTGTGCGGCTCTGGAAATATAACGATCTTTTTTCCAAGCCAATCCAATATCAACGTAAATTGGTTCTGTAAGCGGTAAGGTTTTTATATTTGGTGTATCATGTACGATTACATCAAGTAAGAAAGCCGCACCTACATCGGAAGCAACCAAACCTTTAATAGTTTCAATTTGGTTGGATTCTAAGACGATGTTAGGCTCCATGCTTTCAGTTTTTAATTTTTGTAAAACTAGATTGCGAAGATAAGAACCTTCTTTTAGCATAATCAAATCGGTGTCTTCTAAATCAGAAAATGAGAGTGAAGATTTTTCTGCAAGTGGACTTTGTGGTGGTACACAAGCTAAAATTTGATTGGTAGACATAGGCAATAACTGTAAATTTTGTGAAGCGCCAGAGATGATAACAATACCGAAGTCTAATTCATCACGTTCTAGTTGTTCACGAATTGCCATGGAACCTTCCTCATATAAATAGATATCTAAGTGCGAATAACGGCGTTGGAAACTTGAAAATATTTTTGGGAATAAATAAGCGCCAATCATGGAAGGAATACCAATTTTAATTGTACCTTTTTGTAATTGCTTGTAATCATTTACTTCAACTACAGCATCTTGAATGTTGCGTAGTGCAAGTTCAATACGATTTAAAAATACGGCACCTTCTGGTGTTAAAGATAATTGCTTTTGACTACGGTCAAATAGTTGAATGCCAAGTTCGGCCTCAAGTTTTTTTACAGCAACAGTGATGTTTGGTTGAGATACACGTAGTCTTTCTGCTGCACGGGTGATATTTTTTAAGCGGCTAGCCATTTGAAAATATTCTAATTGTCGTAATTCCATTTTTTCTCTCCATTATCTATTGTGATTTATAGTATATAATAACCGATGATTATTTAAGTATTATTATATCATATTTTAAACGAATATTATTAAATGATATAATTAAATTCGTATAAAAATATTAAATAGTTATAATATTATGTAATTTTATCATAAATTTTCAGAATAAGCCACTATTTTTATAATATTGTGTAATTTATGATAAGTACATATTTTTTTTGTTTTCGTTTATCATATAGTTTATAATAGTTTTTTCATTTCAACAAGGTTATATTCTATGATATTGTCTGATTGATCGTGTTTGTGTAAAAAAATAAGAGTGGTAAATACTATTATAGATGGCGACCCAAAATCAACGATTGGAAGCGACTGTGTATGGCAAAAGTTATGTCAGAAAAAATGAAATATCAGTTAGCGAAAGATTTGGGTTTTGGTGAAAAAGTTGCCGATCATGATTGGTCTGATATTACTAAATAACCTTTTTATAAATGAATAGCATGTGACATAACAGTAAATAATATGCGTAGGCTTCTAAAATCAATGATGGAGGTGGCTGTATATGGGGAAAGTTATGTCGGAAGAAACGAAATATAAATTAGCTCATGATCTTGGATTTGGTGAAAAGGTCGAAGACGGAAATTGGGACGACGTTACGACAGGCGAAATAGGTTCTATGGTTAGAGAAGCTATAAAGCGTGGTAGCGAAGCAGTTGAAAAAGAGACACAAATTGAAAATGGTTTAGCTCATCAGATAACTAAATAATAAATGATAAATGACCTGAAATTCATAACTGGATTTCAGGTCATTTATTGCATAATATGGCATGGCTGTCAAGTTTTTTAAGGTATCATCTGTATTAAGCAATTATGTCACTGGTGGTATATATTTTAAGGTTACATTTAGATAATTACCAAAACTTAATTAGGTGCTTTGGTAATTATTCTTTTTTTATCAACTCTAGGCCAAGAAAGTGTTTTTATTGGGGATTAAGATAAATCACAATACACATGATCTACTTGGTATGTTCAGGTTATTCAGAAACATCTCATTGGTCTGATGTTACTACAGGTGAAATTGGATCAATGATAATGGAAGCTGCTAAGCGTGGCGAAGATGCAATGGTGCAAAAAGAACAAGCGACCAATAACGTGACAAATCAATAGACAAAATAGGTTCATAAAAATGTAGCACCTTGTTATTTGATGATTGTCGTAATGCAATCAATAATTAGATTAATATATATTGGTATAACAGATAATAACCATTTATTGCAAAATAAACGGTGCTTTTATATAAATCATATAATGTTTCTGCATTTTACTAGGTATAAAGTTCGAATAATGTTAATTTTTGCAGGATAATTAGATTAAATAGCGTATTTGTAGATAATATGATTTACTTCTATTTCGTGGTAGGTCAAATATTTTTAAGGATAAAAATATTAAAAGGACTAGCTAATTGTTTTATCATAATTGATGCTTAGGCTTTAATTCCTATCTTTTTTCTATATATAGACAAGGGGAATTATAAAATGATAAAATTAGTTAGTGTTTCTAGTAGAGGAGGACATTTATTTTGCAAAATACAACAGCAATTGGTGTAGCTTTGGGGGTAATTTCAGTTTTCGTAGGAATGGTTCTTAAAGGTGCGCCAATATCGGCCTTGAATAATCCAGCAGCATTTTTAATTATTATTGGTGGTACAATTTCGTGCTTATTTACTGGGCATACGATGGAACAAATGAAAAGGATGCCGACACTAATTAAAATGGCATTTAAAGCGCCTAATACTCGGCCAAAAGCGGACTTATTGAAGCTATTTATTGAATTATCACAAATAGCGAGACGTGAAGGGATTTTGGCCCTAGAAAATAAAGTTTCTGAAATTGAAGATCCATTTTTTAAGAGTGGTTTAAATATGGTTATTGATGGTATGGATCCAGAATTCGTTAGTGACGTATTAGATGCCGAACTAGAAGTTATGGAGCAACGTCATAGAGAAGGGGCGGCTATGTTTATCCAAGGTGGTACTTATGCGCCAACGTTAGGGGTTTTAGGAGCGGTTATTGGTCTTATTGCTGCACTTGGAAATTTAAATGATATCGAAAAACTTGGTCATTCAATTGCTGCAGCATTTATTGCTACCTTACTTGGTATTTACACAGGGTATGTTATTTGGTTGCCGTTTGCCAATAAATTAAAAATGTTATCAGCTATAGAAGTTGCTGAAAAACGTATGATTATTGAAGGTGTACTATCCCTGCAAGCAGGTGATTCTCCGACTGCAATTGAAGCAAAATTAATGGTATTTATTCCTCAAATGGAACGCGATTTATTAAAAGCGGAAAAAGAGAGGGAATAGATTATGGCTAGAAAGAAAAAACATGCACCTCATGAAGAACATATTAGTGAAGCATGGCTTGTTCCTTACGCTGATATTTTAACCTTGCTTTTAGCATTATTTATTGTACTGTTTGCCGTATCGCAGACAGACCAAAAAAAATTGACGGAAATGGCGCAGGCTTTTAGTTCTGCGTTTAATACGGGGGGGCCATCGATGTTTGAAAAAGCTGGTCCTACAGCTAGTCAATCAGCAGAAACCCCGCCAGATAAAACAAAAGATCACGATCAAAAATATCTAGCAGAAAATGAGCAGTTGAATGAAACGAAACAAATGCTTGAACAAATGATTAAAGAGAAAAATTTAAGTGATGAATTAACTGCAGTCCTTACAGAAGAAGGATTGTCGATTCGAATTAAAGAAAAGGCGTTATTCCCATCAGGAAGTGCGACATTGTTACCACATTCGATGGAAATAGGAAAACCAATCGCCGAGCTTTTGTCGAAGGTTCCGCAAAAAATTATCATTTCTGGACATACAGATAATGTACCAATTTCCAATTCGACATTTCCGTCTAACTGGGATTTAAGTTCGCAGCGGTCACTTAATTTTATGAAGTTCATTTTAACGCAAGCTAATTTAAATCCAGCACGTTTTAGCACAGTCGGTCATGGTGAATTCCGTCCAATTGCGCCAAATGATACGGAAGCTGGTAGGGCGCAAAATAGACGTGTAGAAATTTTGATTTTACGTAATTATCAATCGAATAACATTAAAGCGATTCAGTAATAATAAAAAGAGAGCTGTTGCAAACTAGTTTGCAACAGCTCTAGTTTTATAACGCTATAGAATTTACATAGGAGGGCTATCATGATTATTGGAACAGGTATTGATATTGTAGAAATTGATCGAATAAAAAAAGCACTTAAAAATAAACGATTTATTGAAAGGGTTTTTACCCCTAAAGAGATAATATATTGTGAGAGTAGAGGTGCACAAGCCGCATCCTCTTATGCAGCTCGTTTTGCCGGAAAAGAAGCAGTACTTAAAGCATTTGGTACAGGTCTAGTTGGGGGGACTCTACTTGACATCGAAATATTACCAGATGATAAAGGCTGTCCACGCGTACAGCTCTATCATTATTTTGAAGATGAGGCAAAAGATGTTGGCGTTACACATATTTATATTTCCTTGAGTCATGCAAGGATGTATGCTACAGCGCAAGCTATTTTTTGGGGGGAGAATAAATGAAAATTGCAACTGCGCAGCAGATGCGAGAAATTGATCATCAAACGATTCATCAATATGGAGTTCCAGAAATTGCTTTGATGGAAAATGCAGGCGGTGAAGTTTCAAAGGTGATTGTGCAGATGATGAAATCTGTAGCAGGAAAAAAAATATGCATTTTTGCCGGAACAGGTAACAATGGTGGTGATGGATTTGTTGCGGCACGCCACTTAAACAATCAGAAGGCAAAAGTAAAAATTTTTATTTTTGGTGATCAGAATCATATAAAGCCTAGTGCGAAAGTAAATTTACATATTTTAAAAAATATGGGGATGGATATCCTTCACGTAGAAAGTGATCGTGATTGGGATAAGGTGAAAATTGCCTTGGCTTTTTCTGATTGCTTTGTGGATGCATTACTTGGTACAGGTTTTAACGGTGAAATTCGTCCGGAAATGGAAAAAATCATTAATATGATGAATGGTATGGGCAAACCAATTGTTGCGGTTGATATTCCGAGTGGTGTCGAAGCGAATACTGGTTGTGTAAGAACGACAGCCATACAAGCAATGACTACTGTTTCGTTTGGTTTACCGAAAATGGGCTTGTTTCTCTATCCTGGGGCAGCGCATACGGGCGAAATTTTGATAGCAGATATAGGAATTCCTAATGTTTTATTAGCAGATGGGAATATAAAGCAAAATATCATCAATACTAGTATGGTAAAGTCTTTGCTTTTGAAGCGTTCTGCCGATGTTCATAAGGGGAATTGTGGTAAAGTTTTAATTGTTGCGGGATCAAATGGTTTGACTGGTGCGGCGGTATTAGCCGCTAGTGCTGCACTAAGAAGTGGCGCTGGGATTGTAACTTTAGCGGTTGCTCAGTCGTTGCAAGATGTTATTGAGACAAAATTAACAGAAGTGATGACTTATCCCCTAGCAGAAAAAAAAGCAGGAGTACTTAGTGTAACTGCACTGCCAGACCTATTGAATCTTGCACAAAAATATGATGTTATTGCGATTGGCCCGGGAATTGGGCGCGATGATGATACGTTTGAGTTGGTATGTCAATTTGTGAAACAAGTAGATAAACAAGTGATTATTGATGCAGATGCAATCCAGGCTTTTTGTGGGAAAGGGAAAGAGCTTGCTACAAGTAAGCTAATACCAGTCTTAACGCCTCACTGGGGGGAATTCTCAAATTTACTAGGGATATCTATGGATGAGATAAAATCTGATATTGTCGGGATTGCTAGGAAAGCGGCAGAGGAGTTTAATTCTATTATTGTGTTAAAGAGTGCGCGAACAGTAGTTGCATATCCAGATGGTAATGTATATATTAATATTAGAGGCAATGCTGGTATGGCAACTGCGGGATCAGGAGATGTACTTACAGGCATCATAAGTGGGTTGTTTGCACAGGGATTACTTAGTTATAGTGCAGCTGTCGCTGGGGTATTTCTACACTCTTTTGCAGGTGATTTGGCGGCTGAGTCTGGTATGGTTGGTTTGATTGCAAGTGATATTATGCAAGCTTTACCAGCTGCTAGACTTGCTATTGATGAATAAAAATGATGTAATTTTATATATAAAAAAGTTGACTTTATGATATAAAAAATCTATACTATTTATAGATTTATTGTGTGGAAACTGCGGGGGTGTAGGCTGTGGCTGAATTGAAGCGCATTATGATTAGTATTCCGGATAGCTTATTGCAAGAGATTGATGGTATTGTTGCCATGGAAAAGTTGAGCCGTAGTCAATTTATGCGTAATGCTATGCGACTGTATATTGAGGATCGTAAGCGTAAGGCAATCATAGAAAATATGAGAAAAGGATATCAGGAGATGGCGGCAATTAATTTAACATTAGCAGAGGAAGGATTATATGTTGATGTTGATGTTGTTGAAATGCCTAGCTTACTGGTGGAGCGTGAATAGCCATGGTGGTGAAAAGAGGAGATATTTATTATGCTAACTTAAGTCCTGTTGTAGGTTCGGAACAGGGCGGACTGAGACCAGTTTTGGTCGTTCAAAATGATGTCGGTAATAAATATAGTCCAACGGTAATTGTAGCTGCAATTACTTCGCAAATTAGTAAAGGAAAATTGCCTACACATG
>Ga0316600_10000179_pt1 | contig 38253 bp, 29 predicted proteins | sample OWC_soil_day5_CT_FD_207652 | JGI IMG/M metagenome (GOLD analysis project Ga0316600, IMG submission 207652) | Wetland soil microbial communities from Old Woman Creek delta, Ohio, United States - OWC_soil_day5_CT | ecosystem: Environmental > Terrestrial > Soil > Wetlands | place: USA: Ohio... | reverse complement strand
TCGCGCGCAAGAACTACTTCTACCCCGACCTGCCGAAGGGCTACCAGATCAGCCAGTACGAGCGCCCGGTGGTCGAGGACGGCACGCTCGAGATCCTACTCGAGGACGGCACGCGCAAGATCGTCGGCATCACCCGGGCCCACCTCGAGGAAGATGCGGGCAAGTCGCTGCACGAGGATTTCCACGGCCTGTCGGGCATCGACCTCAACCGCGCCGGCACGCCGCTGCTCGAGATCGTCTCCGAGCCCGACCTTCGTTCCGCGAAGGAAGCCGTCGCGTACATGAAGAAGATCCACACGCTGGTGCGCTACCTCGAGATCTGCGACGGCAACATGCAGGAAGGCTCGTTCCGCTGCGACGCCAACGTGTCCGTGCGCCCCAAGGGACAGGCGGAGTTCGGCACCCGCGCCGAGATCAAGAACCTCAACTCGTTCCGCTTCGTCGAGCGGGCCATCAACTACGAGGTGGAGCGGCAGATCGAGCTCATCGAGGGCGGCGGAAAGGTGGTGCAGGAGACGCGCCTGTACGACCCGGACCGCGGCGAGACCCGCTCGATGCGCTCCAAGGAAGAGGCGAACGACTACCGCTACTTCCCCGACCCCGACCTGCTGCCGCTCGCCATCGACGAGGGCCTCATCGAGGCGGTCCGCGCGACGCTGCCCGAGCTGCCGGACGAGAAGGCGTCGCGCTTCGGTCGCGACCACGGCCTCTCGGCCTACGACGCCGGCGTGCTCACCTCGAGCCGCGAGCTGGCCGGGTACTACGAGTCGGTGGTGAAGGGCCTCGGCGGACAGGCGAAGCTCGCCGCCAACTGGGTGATGGGCGAGCTCTCCGGCGCGCTCAACAAGGAAGGACTCGACGTCACGGAGAGCCGCGTCAGCGCCGCGGCGCTCGCCGGTCTGCTCGCGCGCATCGCCGACGACACCATCTCCGGCAAGATCGCCAAGGAAGTGTTCGAGGCCATGTGGAGCGAGGGCCGCAGCGCCGACGAGATCATCGAGGCGAAGGGCCTCAAGCAGATCACCGACACCTCGGCGATCGAGCAGGCCATCGACGAGGTGATGGCGAAGAACCCGCAGCAGCTCGCCGACTACCGCGCGGGCAAGGACAAGCTGTTCGGATTCTTCGTCGGCCAGGTGATGAAGGCCACGCAGGGCAAGGCCAATCCGGCACAGCTGAACGAGCTGCTCAAGCGCAAGCTGGGCGGCTGAGGAGTCGCGCCATGACCGTGATCCGCGAGGACGATTTCGTCCAGAGCGTCGCCGACGCATTGCAGTTCATCTCTTACTACCACCCGATCGACTACATCGAGCACCTCGGGCGGGCGTACGAGCGCGAGCAGTCGCCCGCGGCGAAGGACGCGATCGCGCAGATCCTCACCAACTCGCGCCTGTGCGCCGAGGGACACCGGCCGATCTGCCAGGACACCGGCATCGTCAACCTGTTCCTCAAGGTCGGCATGGACGTGCGCTGGGACGCGAAGCACAGCCTCGCCGACATGGTGAACGAGGGCGTGCGCCGCGCTTACGACCACCCGGACAACCGCCTGCGCGCCTCGGTGGTGGACGACCCGATCTTCGCGAGGAAGAACACGAAGGACAATTCGCCGGCGGTGTTCCACGTCGAGCTCGTGCCGGGCGACAAGGTGGACGTGACGGTCGCCGCCAAGGGCGGTGGCTCCGAGAACAAGTCGAAGTTCGTGATGCTGAACCCGAGCGACTCGCTCGAGGACTGGGTGCTGAAGACCGTGCCCACCATGGGCGCGGGCTGGTGCCCGCCCGGCATGCTCGGGATCGGCGTGGGCGGCACGGCCGAGAAGGCCATGCTGCTCGCCAAGGAAGCGCTGATGGACCCGATCGACATGCACGAGCTCATCGAGCGCGGGCCGTCGAACAAGCTCGAGGAACTGCGCATCTCGCTCTATGAGAAGGTGAACGCGCTCGGCATCGGCGCGCAGGGCCTCGGCGGCCTCACCACCGTGCTCGACGTGAAGATCAGGACGTACGCCACGCATGCGGCCTCGAAGCCCGTGGCGATGATCCCCAACTGCGCGGCCACCCGGCACGCGCACTTCGTGCTCGACGGCACGGGACCCGCGGTGCTCGAGCCGCCCTCGCTCGAGCACTGGCCGAAGGTGACGTGGAGCGCGGGCCCCAGCTCGCGGCGCGTCGACCTCAACACCTTGACGCGCGAGGAAGTACAGCGCTGGAAGCCGGGCGAAACCCTCCTGCTGAACGGGAAGATGCTCACCGGCCGCGACGCCGCGCACAAGCGCATCGCCGACCTCTACGCGAGCGGGCAGGGCCTGCCCGAGGGCGTGGATTTCACCAACCGAGTCATCTACTACGTGGGGCCGGTCGATCCGGTGCGCGACGAGGTGGTGGGCCCCGCCGGTCCGACCACGGCGACCCGAATGGACAAGTTCACCGACATGATGCTCGAGAAGACCGGGCTGATCGCGATGATCGGCAAGTCCGAGCGCGGCCCGGTGGCGATCGAGTCCATCCGCCGGCACAAGGCCGCCTACCTCATGGCGGTAGGCGGTGCCGCTTACCTCGTCTCGAAGGCGATCCGTTCGGCGCGCGTCGTCGCGTTCGCTGATCTCGGCATGGAGGCGATCTACGAGTTCGACGTCAGGGACATGCCCGTGACCGTCGCGGTGGACGCCTCGGGCAGCTCGGTGCACGCCACGGCGCCCGCCGAATGGTCGGAGAAGATCCGCACGCTCCGCATCCCGGTGCGCGTCGCCTGACGGCGACCTGACGCGCATGGCTCAGGCTGACACGCTCAGGCGCTTCGTGTTCGAGCGCTACCCGTTCCGCGGGCAGCTCGTGCACCTCGGACCCGCCTGGGCGGCGATGATGGAGCACCACGACTACCCGCCGCAGGTGCGCGACACCCTCGGCGAAGCCGTGGCGGCGGCGGCACTCCTGTCCTCCACGCTCAAGTACGACGGCCTGCTGTCGCTGCAGCTGCGCGGCGCGGGTCCGATGCACCTGATGCTGGTCGAGTGCACCGACGGGCTCGCGATGCGCGCGGTGGCGCGGTTCCGCGACCCGCCCGACACCCGCGACCTGCGCGAGCTGTCGGGCGACGGCACGCTGACGGTCACGGTCGAGAGCGGCGAGGCCGACAACCGCTACCAGGGCATCGTGCCGCTCGCCGGCGCGAGCATGAGCGACTGCCTGCGGGCGTACTTCGAGCAGTCCGAGCAACTGCCGACGCGCCTGTGGCTGCGCGCCGACGGCGACAGCGCGAGCGGGCTGCTGCTGCAGCGCCTGCCCGTCACGGCGCGGCCGGCCGGCGTGACCGAGTCGGGCGCCGGCGGCGTGTCGGAGGAGGAGATCGAGGACGCCTGGCGGCGAGTGCAGCTCGTCGCCGGCACGGTGACGGCCGAAGAGCTCGCCCGCCTCGACGACCGCGAGCTGCTGCGCCGGCTGTTCGCCGAGGACGACGTGCGCATGTTCCAGTCGGCGCCGGTGTTCTTCCGCTGCAGATGCTCGCGCGAGCGCGTCGGCAACATGCTGCGGTCGCTCGGCCGGGACGAGGTCGACTCGGTGCTGGCCGAGTTCGGCCAGGTCGAGGTGCGCTGCGAGTTCTGCAGCCGCAGTTACCGCTTCGACGTGGTGGATGCGACGGCGCTGTTCGCGACGGGGGCCGACGTCCACCGCGGCGGCGTGCACTGAGCGCGCGAAAGCGCGGCCTCAGCCGAGCCCGTACCGCGCCCAGGCCCAGGCCGCGATCCAGAAGGCGAGCGTCGCCAATAGATTCGTCGTGCCGTGGTTGCGCTTGAGCAGCTTCCAGTCCCAGAAGGCGAGCCGGCTGCCGGGCTTGGGCGGGCCGGGCAGGAAGCGGTTCACCGTGCGCAGGTAGTCCTCGTAGGGCGCACCGAGCGGACCGCGCAGGTATTCCTCCTCGCGCTTCACGCGGTTCACCATGTAGAAGTAGTAGACCACGGTGAAGACGAGCAGCAGCCACACATTGCCGAGCAGCATCAGGCCGCCGAGCAGGATGAAGTAGCGCCCGAGGTACATCGGGTTGCGGACCAGCGCATAGGGTCCGTTGAAGGCAAGCGTGCGGCCCTTGTCGAGCGAGGCGAAGCACCACAGCTGGATGGCCTCGCCGAACATCGAGACGAGGAAGCCCGGCAGCAGCCACTGCGGATTGAGTTTCCAGATGATCGCCGCGACGGCGGCCACGCCGAGCAGCACCCGGCTGCGGACCAGTACCTTGCGCAGCGTCGGGTTGTTGAAGAGGCGATGGACGGCGTCGAGCACGGTGAAATCTCCGGGACCGCGGTGCGGGCTGGGGTTCAGTTCTTGCCTTTGCGCCTGGGCGGGCGGGGCGCGCCAATATAACCGCGCAGCGCCCAGAGCGGGCGGATGCGGGTCATGCGACCGAGCGCCGCCGCGCGGTCCGCGCCGAGCGTGTCCGGACTGCGCTTCTTCCAGTGCTTGTAGATCGCGGCCAGGTCGACCTGCTCGGCAAACCGGCGCAGCGGGCCCGGCATCCAGCCGGTGCCGGCCGCGGACTGGAAGTCGAGCAGCAGTGGTTCCCCGGAGTCCGTGACGAGGATGTTCTTGGAGTTGCGCAGGTCGAAGTGCGCGAGTCGCGCCGTGGCGTGCACCGCGCGCAGTCCGCGCTCCAGGGCGGGAAAGTAGTCGGGCGGCAGCTTGAAGTCCCCCAGTCCGCGCAGGCTCCGCCCGGGCACGAACCGATAGGCCAGCGCCAGCGCATCCACCCGGAACGCGCCCTGGGGCGTCGCCGGTATGCCCGCGAGCCGGCTCAGGGCCCCGAACTCGCGCCGGATCAGGAAGCGGCCGATGAGGTTCCGGGCCAGGAACGAGCGCGGCCGGAAGTCCTTGACCGCCCAGGTGACCCCGCCGTGCTCGAACAGGTAGAGGACGGCGTTGGCCCAGCGGCCCTCGCTCAGGACCTCGCGCGGCCCCCGCTCGAGATCGGCGCGGGTGAACCGGCGGGCCTCGACGTCCGTGATGGGTGCCGGATCGTGTGATTCGGGGGACGCTGGGCGCAATTGTGGAACTCGGTTCGGACGCGTCGCGCCGGGTGCCGGACGGCGCAAACGCGGATTCTAGACGCCTTGGGCCGTGACGGGTGTTCCGGACGACCCGGCGGATCCTGCCGCCCGTGGTTCAGGCCGACCGCCGGCATCGGCGTCGACGCGCCTTTGCAGTTCGTCGATGAAGCGCTCGCGTTCCCTGGGCGAGACCAGCTGGAATCGCCCCGAGAAGCTCACCTTGACCCTGCGCAGGGAGAGGGCCGGTGCCGCCCAGAGGCTGCGGCTGGGCTCGACCGCCGTGATGTCCCGATAGGCAATGTGTCGACGGATGAGACCGGAGCGAATGATCAGCTGTGTCTCGGTCAGCGTGTACTCGCAGGGAAAGCCGACGAGGGCGCAGAGGAGGAGCGTTGCCGCCAGGACGGCGATCGAGATCAGGCTCTCCGTGGGCGAACGCGAATACCTCGACGCGGCTTCGGCAAGCACGACGCCGACACTGCCGGCGACAAGGACGACGAGCCAGGCGTCGATCCGCGAGGGGTAGGTTTCGTCGCTCACTCGTTGTCCTCGACCACGCTCAACCCATGCAGAAAACGCTGAGTTTGTTGCCGTACCATCACGCCATGCAGGAGTAGCCGACGTAGCGGATCATTTGCAGTTCTCCTGTGATGTGGGCGACAGAGCCGCAACCATGACACGATCGGTCTGCCGGTCGAGGCCGACCATGTAGAGGGTGCTTCCCACGTCGATGAACCCCGACTTCCTGTAGAAGGCGATTGCGCGAGGGTTGTGCTCCCACACCCCGAGCCACAGATGGCGACCACCTAGCTCGATCGCAGCCGACCGGGCCGCCTCGATGAGCGTCGCGGCCAGGCCCGTGCCGTGGGCCCGGTGGTCGACGTAGAAGCGATGTAACTCGACCGGTGCGCTGTGGGTGACCGACGGAGGAGGTTGCTTGCGCCTGATCTGGGCATATGCGACCAGTTCGCCGCCAGTCTCCGCGAGGAGGGTGATGACATCCGGATCTGAGAGTTCCGCGCTCTGCTGCTGCACTCCGTACGTTGCGGTGAGATGTGCACGCAGGTCGTCGGGGTGGTTGTCCGCGGCGAAGGTTTCCTCGAACGTCCGGGCCGCAAACGCCGCCAACGCCGCGGCATCACGGACCTCGCCTCGACGAATCATGCAGCTAGTCGCCGGTCCGTGCACGTGGGTTCTCTGCGGTCCGTCTGACCAGGTGTCCCGCCGGAACGTCATCCGGTCGACTGTCCGCGAGGAAATGCCAGAACGCGGGTCGAAGATCTTTCTTGTAGTTCCATTCCATCAGCGAGTGGAACGCCGAGTCCCTGGTGCTACTCCGAAGTTCACGAGTGCCGGAGCGAACCTGGCGTCCCAAGGGCCCGGCGCGCAGCGCGGCCGGGATGAACGAACGCCCGGGTGATTCGACCCTCGCGTTCAAGCTAACTCATCTCTCATTCTGCGGGCTTTGACATCGCGGGGCTGGCATTGTCATCGACGCTCCCGATGACGGTCATCGCGAGGGAGTCCTCGATGGAGTCGTTGATCCGTTGCCGTTTTTCATCGAGCCTCCAGGTCTGGAAGGTGAGCCGCACGATCCCCGGCTTCAGGGTAACCAGCTTCACCATGGGACGCTGCGGGTCAGCCGGATTGGGCACGCGTTCAGCCGTCAGGACGTTGACGTCGCTCGAGACGACTCCGACTGTTTCGGTCGGCACCGCATGTCGTCCCAGGTACAGGTTGCCGCGGGTGATCCAACCTCCCTCGCTCCCTGCATAACCCATTGTCCTTCCTTCAGCGCCGGGATCTTTGGCGCCGATAGGCAAGGGGGCGTTGACTACATATAAAGACATCCTTATATTTGCTAAACATGGCCGAATCCTTCGACATACTGCTGTCCCGCCTGCGAGCGATCGCGGAGCCTTCGCGTCTGCGCCTCATCGCGATCCTCGCCCGCGGCGAATTCGCGGTCTCGGAACTCACGGAGATCCTGGGCCAAAGTCAGCCGCGGGTGTCCCGCCACCTCAAGCTGCTCGACGACTGCGGCGTGGTCGAGCGGTTCCGCGAGCAGCACTGGATGTATTACCGGGTCGCGAGCGACACCGAAGGCGGTCGGCTGGCCCGCCTGCTGCTGGAGCAGATTGACGCCCTCGATCCGGCGCTGGCCGGCGACCTCGAGCGCATGCGGCGCGTGCTGGAGGTGCGAGGTGGCCGCATCGCGACAGGTGAGGGCGTGGCCGGCCTCGCCGAACCGGGCGAGCTCGTCCCGCTGATCGCGGCCGAACTGGGTGCGCCGGGCCAGGATGCCCTGCTTTACTTCGGTGTCGCGCCCGACGAGGCGCTGGCCGGCCTCGGGCCCCGGGCGCGCCGCGCCGTCGGCATGCACCCGTCGCGCATGGTCGTGCAGCGCGCGCGGGCGCGGCTGCATTCCGCCGGGCTCAACCATTGCGTGCTGCAGCGGGGAGAGCTGTCTGCGCTGCCGCACCCGTCGCACGGCTTCGACGTCGTGGTCGTGGACCGCGTGCTCGCGGCCGCTGGTCGTCCGGTGGAGGCACTGCGCGAGGCGGCGCGGGTCCTGCGCCCTGGCGGCCGCCTGCTGGTCATCGAGGACTTCGAGGCGCTGGAGCGGCGCTCCCCCGACAGCAACCCGCTCGCACTGCTGCGTACGTGGCTCATCGAGGCGGGTCCAGGCTGCGACCGCCTGCGACCGTTCGACGTGAGCGGCGCGCACCTGCTGCTCGCCGTGGCCACGGTGGAGCCCGAGGCGGCGGCGGCCTGATCTGACGACCGCAAACCTTCCCTGAGAGTGACAGTCATGACGCCGGTATCCGTGTCCTTCGAGTTCTTCCCGCCCAACGACCCCGGGATGGAGCAGACGCTGTGGGCGTCCATACAGCGCCTCGCGCCGCTCTCGCCGCGCTTCGTGTCGGTCACCTACGGCGCCGACGGCTCGACGCGCGAGCGCACCCACAACGTCGTGACTCGCATCCTGCGCGAGACGCCGCTCACGCCGGCGCCGCACCTGACCTGCGTCGGCGCGCCGCGCGGGGAGATCCTTGACATCGCGCGCGCCTACTGGGACGCGGGAGTGCGGCACATCGTCGCGCTGCGCGGCGACGCTCCGGCAGGTCAGGCGGGCTACGTGCCGCACCCGGACGGGTTCGCGTACGCCGTGGACCTCGTGCGCGGCCTGAAGGGCGTCGGTGACTTCGACATCTCCGTCGCCGCCTACCCCGAGGTGCACCCAGAAGCGCGCGACGCGAAGTTCGATCTCGAAAACCTGCGCGCCAAGCTCGACGCGGGTGCGAGCCGCGCGATCACGCAGTTTTTCTTCGACACCGACCGCTACCTGCGCTTCCGCGACCAGTGCGCGGCCGCAGGCATCACCGCCGAGATCGTGCCCGGCATCCTGCCCATCACGCGCTTCCCGCAGATGCTGCGCTTCGCTCAGCGCTGCGGTGCCACCGTGCCGGAATCGCTCGCGCACCGCTTCGACGGCCTCGACGACGACCCCGAAACGCGTCGCCTGATTGCAGCGAGCTTCGCCATCGAGCAGGTGCGGCGCCTGCAGGAGCACGGCGTGCAGGAGTTCCACTTCTACACCCTCAACCGCGCCGAGCTCGCCTACGCGATCTGCCACGCGCTCGGCGTGCGCGCGCCTGTTGCGCGTGCCGCGGCGGAGGCCTGACCATGCTGCGAGCCGAACGCGTCCGCGAGTTCCGCCGCCTGCTGGGCGAGCGCATCCTGGTGCTCGACGGCGCCATGGGCACCGTCATCCAGGGCTACCAGCTCGGCGAGGCCGACTACCGCGGCGAGCGCTTCCGCGATTGGCCGCGTGACTTGAAGGGCAACAACGATCTGCTGGTGCTGACGCGGCCCGAGGTGATCGGCGAAATCCACCGGCGCTACTTCGAGGCCGGGGCCGACATCGTCGAGACCAACACCTTCAACTCGAACGCCACCTCGCAGGCCGACTACGGTACCGAGGCGCTGGTGCGCGAGCTCAACCTCACTGCCGCGCAGATCGCGCGGCGCGCCGCCGACGAGGTCGCCTCGCGCACCGGCCGGCCACGCTTCGTCGCGGGCGCGCTCGGTCCCACCAACCGCACGGCCTCGCTGTCGCCCGACGTCGCGGACCCCGGGTTCCGCAACGTCAGCTTCGACGAGCTCGCCGAAACCTACGCCGAGGCAACGCGCGCGCTGGTAGAGGGCGGCGTGGACCTGATCCTCGTCGAGACCGTGTTCGACACGCTGAACGCCAAAGCGGCGCTCTTCGCCGTGCGCCGCGTGCTCGACGAACTCGGGCTCGACCTGCCGGTGATGGTGTCGGGCACCATCACCGACGCCTCGGGCCGCACGCTCTCGGGCCAGACGGTCGAGGCGTTCTGGAACTCGGTGCGCCACGCGCGGCCGGAGGTGATCGGACTCAACTGCGCGCTCGGCGCGAAGCAGCTGCGTCCCTACGTCGAGGAGCTCGCGCGCATCGCGGACGCCCATGTCTGCGCCTACCCGAACGCCGGCCTGCCGAACGCCTTCGGTGAGTACGACGAGACCGCCTGCGAGACCGCGGCGCTGATCCGCGACTACGCCGAGAGCGGCTTCGTCAACATCGTGGGCGGCTGCTGCGGGACGACGCCGGAGCACATCGCCCACGTGGCGAAGGCGATCGCGGACCTGACGCCGCGCCGTCCCGCCGTGCTCGAGCCGCGCTGCCGGCTCGCCGGCCTCGAGCCGCTCAACATCGGCCCCGAACTCCTGTTCGTCAACGTCGGCGAACGCACCAACGTCACCGGCTCGGCGAAGTTCCGCCGCCTGATCGAGGCGGAGGACTATGCCGGAGCGCTCGACGTCGCGCGGCAGCAGGTGACGAGCGGCGCGCAGGTCATCGACGTCAACATGGACGAGGGCATGCTCGACTCGGAGGCGGCCATGGTGCGCTTCCTGAATCTCGTCGCCGCCGAGCCCGACGTGGCGCGCGTACCCGTGATGATCGATTCGTCCAAGTGGTCCGTGATCGAGGCGGGGCTCAAGTGCCTGCAGGGCAAGGGCATCGTCAATTCGATCAGCCTCAAGGAGGGCGAGCGGCCGTTCCTCGAGCAGGCGCGACTGGTGCGCGCCTACGGCGCCGCCGTCGTCGTGATGGCCTTCGACGAGCAGGGCCAGGCCGACACCGTCGAGCGCAAGGTCGGGATCTGCAGGCGCTCCTACCGGCTGCTGACCGAGTCCGTCGGCTTCCCGCCCGAGGACATCATCTTCGATCCGAACATCTTCGCCGTGGCCACCGGCATCGAGCAGCACGATCGCTACGCGCTCGACTTCATCGAGGCCACCGCACGGATCCGCGAGGCCTGCCCGCACGCGCTCGTGAGCGGCGGCGTGAGCAACGTGTCCTTCTCGTTCCGCGGCAACGACGTGATGCGCGAGGCGATGCACTCGGTGTTCCTCTACCACGCGATCCGCGCGGGCATGAACATGGGCATCGTGAACGCCGGGCAGCTCGCGATCTACGAGGACATCGGCGCCGAGCTGCGCGAGCGGGTCGAGGACGTGATCCTCGCACGCCGCGCCGACGCCACCGAGCGGCTGCTCGAGATCGCGGGCCGCTACAAGGGCGAGGCCGGCCAGCGGCGCGTCGAGGACACGGCCTGGCGTTCCTGGCCGGTGTCGAAGCGGCTCGAGCACGCGCTGGTGAAGGGGCTCGACGAATTCGTGGTCGAGGACGCCGAGGCCGCGCGACACGAGCTCGCCTCGCCGCTCGCGGTGATCGAGGGCCCGCTCATGGACGGCATGAACCACGTCGGCGACCTGTTCGGGGCCGGCAAGATGTTCCTGCCGCAGGTGGTGAAGTCGGCCCGGGTGATGAAGAAGGCGGTCGCGCACCTCGTGCCCTACCTCGAGAAGGCGCAGGACGGCTCGAATCGCTCGAACGGCAAGGTCGTGCTCGCCACGGTCAAGGGCGACGTGCACGACATCGGCAAGAACATCGTCGGCGTGGTGCTCCAGTGCAACAACTTCGAGGTCATCGACCTCGGCGTCATGGTGCCCACCGACCGCATCCTCGAGACCGCGCGGCGCGAAGGCGCGGACATGATCGGACTGTCGGGGCTCATCACGCCCTCCCTCGATGAGATGGTCCACGTTGCTCGCGAGATGACGCGCCGGCATTTCGAGGTGCCGCTGCTGATCGGCGGTGCGACGACCTCGCCCGCGCACACGGCGGTGAAGATCGACCCCGAGTACGCCGGCGCGGTCGTCTACGTCAAGGACGCCTCGCGCGCTGTGGGCGTCTGCCAGTCGCTGGTGACGCCGGAGCAGCGCGTCGAGTACACGCGCCGCCTCAAGGCCGAGCACGCCGAGAAGCGCGAGCAGCACAAGGGCCGCAAAGCCAAGGCCCCGGCGTTCACGCTGGCCGCCGCACGCGCCAACCGATTCCGCTGCGACTGGTCGGCCTACCGCCCGCCCGTGCCGCGCATGGCCGGCGTGCGGCGCTTCGAGGACGTGCCGCTCGAGGAACTCGTCCGCTACATCGACTGGATGCCGTTCTTCAACGCATGGGAGTTCGCCGGAAAGTTCCCGGACATCCTGACCGACCCGATCGTGGGCGAGGCGGCGAGCAACCTGTACGCCGACGCCCGCCGGATGCTCAAGCAGATGATCGCCGGCCGCTGGACGCGCGCCAGCGCGGTGATCGGCTTCTTTCCGGCCAACTCGGTGGATGAGGACATCGAGGTCTATGCCGACGAGCCGCGCGCGACGGTGGTCCAGCGGCTGCACCACCTGCGCCAGCAGAAGCCCAAGCCGGAGGGGCAGCCGCACTACGCGCTCGCCGACTTCGTGGCGCCGCGCGATTCGGGCGTGCAGGACTGGATCGGGGGGTTCGCGGTCACCGCCGGCATCGGGCTCGACGAGAAGGTGCACGAGTACGAGGCGCGTCACGACGACTACGGCGCGATCATGCTCAAGGCGCTCGCGGACCGGCTCGCCGAGGCGCTGGCCGAACGCATGCACGAGCGCGTGCGGCGCGAGTTCTGGGGATACGCGCCGGAGGAGCGCTTCACCGGCGACCAGCTGGTGCGCGAGGAGTACCGCGGCATCCGCCCGGCGCCCGGCTACCCGGCCTGCCCGGACCACACCGAGAAAGCGACCTTGTGGCGCCTGCTCGACGTCGAGCGCAACACCGGCATCCGCCTCACCGAGAGTTTCGCGATGTACCCGACGGCGGCCGTGAGCGGCTGGTACTTCTCGCACCCGGAAGCGCGCTACTTCCAGGTGGGCCGCATCGACGCGGACCAGGTCGCCGACTACGCGCGCCGCAAGGGCATCTCGGTCGGGGAAGCCGAGCGCTGGCTCGCCCCGGTCATCGGCTACGAGGTGGCCACCGCGGCGGCCTGAACGGGCCGTCCGCTACCGGCCCGGGTAGACGAAGTCGCTGCGCAAGTTGGCCGGGAGCACGCTGCCGGCCGGGATCTCGACCTCGGTCCCGGTCTTCTTGGCGGCGACGGCACCCGCGGCGCCGCCCAGGATGCCGCCGATCACCTTGCCGCTGCTGTCGTTGACCTGGTGGCCGATGATCGCGCCGGCGGCGGTGCCGCCGACGATCTTGGCCGTATCGCGGCCTTTCTCGCTCTGGCCCTTCTGGTTGATGCGTGCGTTGATGGACATCGTGCTGCCGTCGGCCACGACGAGCTCGGTGAAGTCGATCTTGAGCGTGGGCACGGCGCCGACCTTGTTGCTCCCGGAAGTCACCTCCATGATCGAGCCGCGGATGGGAGCGCCCGCGCGAGCCACGACGCGGTCACCCACGATGAGGTCCGAGGCGAGCCGCGCCTCGACCGGCTGGCCGACCGCGTTGGTCTTGGTCGAGTAGGCGTCTTCGAGATTGACCGACAGCTGTGTCCCGGCCGGTACCGTGACTGGCGGCGGCGGAGGCGGCGGAGGCGGCGGAGCCGCGGCCTGCTTAGGCGGCGCCGCTGCCGGCGCGGCGGCCGCGGGCGGCCTCGTGACCGCGGCGGGCCGCGGCGCCGGCCTGGCCGCCGCAGCTTCCCGCGCCGCGAGCTCGGCCTCGCGCCGGGCCAGCTCCGCCTCCCGCTCGCGGAGCGCCAGGTCCGCCGCCTGTGCGGCGAGTTCCTGCTCGCGGGCCGCCTGTTCGGCGGCCGCGGCTTCCTCGGCAGCCGCCGCGTCCTCGGCGGCCGCCGGTGAGGGTGTGGCAGCGGAAGGCTCGACCGTCGGCGCCGGCGCTTCGGGTGCGGGTGCGGACGGACCGCCGCAGGCCGCCGTGAGGAGGGCAAAGGCCACCGCGAGTGTGAGTGCCGCAGGAGCGGCCAGGGTTCGATGACGCATGGGTGATTCCTCCGAAACGTGGACCGGTGAAGTTCCGCCCTGGGCGACCGCGTGGCTCCGGCAAGTTAGGCAGGACAGCGCCGCCGGAGTTCCTTGGCCGCACTTGACGCTCCTGCCGCCGCAACGTAACTAGCTACGCTGCGATCTGGAATCGAGCGGGGGAGAGCAACTGATGGAACAATCCGTGGCCGCAGACGCGCTGGCACTCCAGCGACTCTACCACTGGGAGCGCACCGCGCCCGACCGCGTGGTGCTCACGCAGCCGATGGGCGGCGGAATCGTGAAGGACTTCACGTGGCGCGAGGTCATGGACCAGACGCGTCGCATGGCCGCCCACCTGAAGGGGCTCGGCTTCGAGCCCGGCGTGCGCATCGGCATCCTCGCCAAGAACACCGCGCACTGGCTGATGGCGGACTTTGCGATCTGGATGGCGGGCTACGTCTCCGTGCCGCTCTATCCCACGCTCGCCGCCGGCACGATCCGCCAGATCCTCGAGCACAGCGAGGCGCGGCTGCTGTTCGTCGGCAAGCTCGACGGATGGGAAGAGATGAAGCCCGGGGTCCCGGCCGGGCTGCCCTGCATCCGCCTGCCGCTGTCGGCGTCCTCCGACGGCCCGGCCTGGGAAGACATCGTTGCGCGCACGCAGCCGTTGCAGGGCGAGCCCGTGCGTGACGGCGACGAACTCGCCACCATCATGTACACCTCCGGCACCACCGGGATGCCGAAGGGCGTGATGCACAGCTTCGCCACCTTCGCCTGGTCGATGGGCGCGGTGCGCAAGCGGCTCACCTCCGACGAGAACTCCCGGATCCTGAGCTACCTGCCCCTGTCGCACGTGGCCGAGCGGACCGTCGTCGAGCACAACCTGCTCGCGAGCAGCCTGCACGTGTACTTCGCCGAAAGCCTCGAGACCTTCGCGGCCGACCTGCAGCGCGCGCGACCGACCGTGTTCTTCTCCGTGCCGCGCCTGTGGGTCAAGTTCCAGCAGGGCGTGCTCGCCAAGATGCCGGCGCAGAAGCTCGACCGGTTGCTCGGCATTCCAATCGTCCGGGGTGTGATCCGCAAGAGAGTGCTCAGCGCGCTCGGGCTCGACCAGTGCCAGTTCGCCGCGGGCGGTGCGGCGCCCATGCCGCCCGACCTGCTGCGCTGGTACGCGCGCCTCGGCCTCGAGGTCTTCGAGGTGTACGGCATGACCGAGAACTGCGGCGTGTCGCACAGCACGCTGCAGGGCAAGCCGCGGCCCGGCACCGTGGGCTACCCGTACGACGGGGTCCTGAGCCGCATCGATCCGGAGAACGACGAGATCCAGGTCTGGAGCCCCGGCACGATGCTCGGCTACTACAAGGAGCCGGAGCAGACGCGCGGCGCCTTCACGGCGGATGGCTGGCTGCGCACCGGCGACAAGGGCGTGCTCGACGCCGAGGGTGGCCTGCGCATCAGCGGCCGGGTGAAGGACCTCTTCAAGACGAGCAAGGGCAAGTACGTCACGCCGGCGCCGATCGAGGACAAGCTCGTCATGCACGGCGCGGTCGAGGCCTGCTGCGTCACCGGCGCCAACCTCGGCCAGCCGCTCGGCATCGTGATGCTGAACCTCGACGCCGTGCAGCGCGCGGCGGTCCAATCGGAACGCGCGGCACTCGAGGCCTCGCTCGCCGCCCACCTCGAGTCGATCAACGCGCTGCTCGACCCGCACGAGCGGCTGGACTGCCTGGTGGTCGTCACGCAGCCGTGGACCGTGGAGAGCGGCCTCATCACGCCGACCTTCAAGGTGCGGCGCAACCGGGTCGAGGACGTGTACGCCCCGTACTACGACCGCTGGCTGGTGGAGCGCCGTTCGGTCATCTGGCACGAGGCGTGAAGCGGGCTGCGGCGCGGGCTCAGGCGCCGGTGTCGTAGGCGGCGAGGTCCGCACGGCGCAGCAGCCGGCGGTAGCGGATCGTGCTGTGCGGCCAGTTGTTGGTGATCGTGCCGTCGGCGAGCTTGTACCAGCTCTGCTTGTCGGCGGCCCACACCGACGTCGCGAGGTCGCGCTGCAGCTCGCGGTTGTACGCCTCCATGACATCGCGCTTCACGTCCAGTCGCCGGAGGCCGCGCTCGTCCATCTGGCGGATGGCGTCGAGGATGTAGCCTACCTGCGCCTCGATCATCACGAGGATGCTGTTGTGCCCGAGGTTGGTGTTCGGGCCGTACAGCATGAAGAGATTGGGGAAGCCGCTCACGGTCACGCCGAGGTAGGCGTGCGCGCCGCCGCGCCACTCCTCGCGAAGATCCCGACCACCAGTGCCCGCGATGGCCATCGGGGCGAGGAAGTCGGTTGCCTGAAAGCCCGTCGCGAACACGATCACGTCGGCGGGCACGAGCTCGCCGTCGCGCGTGACCACGCCCTCGGGCTCGATGCGCGCGACGCCCCCGGTCACGAGCCGCACGTTCGCGCGGCCGAGCGTCGGGTAGTAGTCGTCGTTGAACAGCACGCGCTTGGCGCCGATCGGGTAGTCGGGCACCAGCGTCGCCCGCAGCGCCGGGTCCCGGACCTGCCGCCGCAGGTGCCAGAGCGACTTGCGCGTCGCGAGCCACTGCACGATGCGCACCTGCTTCATGAGCGGCGTGAGCTGCAGCTCGCCGAAGAAGAACCACTGGGCGCGGTGACGCATGCGCGCGAGCCACGGCCAGCGCGTGCGGCGCCGTTGCTCGCGCGGCGTGTAGAGCCGGTCCTTGCGCGGCATCAGCCAGTTGGCCGAGCGCTGGAAGATGGTGAGCTCGGCGGCAAGCGGGACGATCTGCGGCACGAACTGCACGGCGCTCGCAGCGTTGCCGATCACGGCGATGCGCTTGCCGGCGAGGTCCACGCCGTGGTCCCAGCGTGCCGAGTGGAACTGCACGCCGCGGAAAGTGGCGAGACCCGGGATGGCGGGCGTCGCCGGCCGGTGCAGCTGGCCGACGCCGGTGACGAGGAACTGCGCCTCGATGACGTCGCCGCCGGCCAGTTCAACTCGCCACAGGCTGCGAGTCTCGTCGAAGCGGGCCGCCACGACCTCGGCGTTGAAGCGGCAGTGCGGCATCAGGCCAGAGCGCACCGCGCATTCGACCGAGTAACCGAGCAGCTCCGACTGCCAGGCGAAGCGGCGGCTCCAGTCGGCCTTCTGCGCGAAGGAAAAGCTGTAGAGGTAGGACGGCGCGTCGCAGGAGGCGCCGGGATACGTGTTGTCCCGCCAGGTGCCGCCGAGCGTGGCGCCCTTCTCAAGGATCACGAAGTCGTGGATCCCGGCGCGCTTGAGCTGCATGCCCATGCAGATCCCGGAATGCCCGGCGCCGATGATGGCGATGCGTGTCGTCGTGGTCATGAGGGTTTCGCGCCCGGGGTGCGATCGGTCACTGCAATTTTGACAGGTAGGACGGCCCGCCGAGTGCGGCCATCTGCCGCTCGATCCAGGCCTGCCGATTGCGGACGTACGGCCCCGGCGCATCGACCCGGTAGCGCTTCGGCGCCGGCAGCACCGCGGCGAGCAGCGCGGCCTGAGACTTCGTCAGCCGGGCCGCATCCCGGCCGAAATAGCGCCGGCTGGCCGCCTGCACGCCCCAAGTGCCGCGGCCGAACTCGGCCACGTTCAGGTACACCTCGAGGATGCGCCGCTTGGGCCAGGCGAGTTCGATCAGCACGGTGATCCCAGCCTCCAGTCCCTTGCGGAACCAGCTCTGGCCGGGCCAGAGAAACAGGTTCTTGGCCACCTGCTGGCTGAGGGTGCTCGCGCCGCGCACGCGCCGGCCGCGCTCGCGGTCGGCGAGCGCCTTGTCGATCTGCGCGAGGTCGAAGCCCCGGTGCCACGGGAATTTCTGGTCCTCGGCCGCCACCACCGCGAGCGCCGCGTGGGGCGAGATCTGGTCCCAGTCGCGCCACTCGTGCCGGAACTCGTAACCGTCCTCGCCGCCCAGGACGGCGCCGATGCGGTCGCGCAGCATGAAGGCCGTGGTGGGAGGGTTCACCCAGCGCAGTGCGACGACGGCCGTCACCGTGACGAGGCCCCAGGCAACGAGCGCGAGCACCGCCGCGCGTCCGAGCCGTGCCAAGAGTCCCTTGCGACGACGTTTCGCCACTGGATTTCGCCGCTGGGCGAGGAGGGCGCGCGGCGCCGGGCGCCGATCAGCCGGCGGGCGTGACCCGACGGGCGCTCCGGACCTCAATTGGCGTGACCGGCACGTCCTGGTGGCCGCCCTTGTTGCCGGTCTTCGTGGCCGCCATCTTGTCCACGACGTCCATGCCCTCGGTGACGTGGCCGAAGACCGCGTAGCCCGCGCCGCCGCGGCCCGGGTCGAGGAAGGCGTTGTCCACGAGGTTGATGAAGAACTGCGAGGTGGCGCTGTGCGGGTCGTTGGTGCGCGCCATCGAGAGCGTGCCGCGGCGGTTCTTGAGGCCGTTGTCGGCCTCGTTGCGGATCGGCGTGCGCGTCGGCTTTTGCTTCATGTCGGCGGTCAGCCCGCCGCCCTGCACCACGAACCCGGGGATCACGCGGTGGAAAACCGTGCCGTCGAAGTGCCCGGCGTCCGCGTAGTCCTGGAAATTCTGGGCGCTGATCGGCGCTTCCTTCTCGAAGAGCTCGACCGTGAAGCTGCCGAGCGTGGTCTCGAATCGAATCATGGTGCGGGTCCGTCGGGAGTCGGGAAGGGGGCGGAATAGTGAACGGAGCCGGGCCCGAAGTCACGCCCCGGGGCACGGGCCCGGACACGTCCCCGCACGCGACGCGATACACCCCGACTTGACGCGGTGGGCGTCCCAGCCGGTAACGTGACGGGTTGTCGCGGGCCGTGCCGGCCCGGGCGGAGGAGCGGATCGCGCACGTGCGGCAGTTACGGCCAGCAAGCATTGCGGTGTCCCGGGGCACCGGGTCGCGCGTCGTCCGGGTGCGCGGCGGGGTGCGCGGCCCGTGACGGCGTCGTCCCTGGCGTTCCGCTCGGAGCCCTGCGAGCCCCTCGACCCGCTGCAGGTTTTTGCCGCGGCGGGGACGGCGCCGCGCTTCTATTGGGAGCAGCCCACGGCGCAACGGTTCCGCGTGGGTGTCGGCTCCGCCCAGCGTGTCACCGTCGCGGGACCCGATCGATTCGGTCGCGCGCAGGCCGGTGCGGACGAGATCTTCGCCCGCCTCGACTGGCAGGGCCCCGGCCCGCGGATCGGACATCTGGTCGGCGGCTTCTCCTTCACGCCCTCGCGCCGCGATACGGAGTTGTGGCGCGGATTCCCCGACGGCGAGCTGTGGCTGCCCGAGCTCGCTTACTGGCGCGAGGGCGATCGCTACGTGCGTGACGCCCGCCTCGGCAGCCGCTGGGAGGCACTGCAGCCGCGGCCGCTGATGCTCGGCCATCCGGTGCGCGGCCCTGCGGAGATCGGCAACGGCGGGCCGGACGCCTACGTCGCGCGCGTGCAGCGCGCCCTCGCCGACATCCGCGCGGGCGCCCTGCAGAAAGTGGTGCTGGCGCGCGCCGTGCACGTGACCGCGCGCTCGGCCATCGATCCGGTCGCGTGGCTGGTCGCGCTGCGCGAGCGCTTCCCCTCCTGCACGCTCTTCGCCGTGGGCGAGGGCGAGGCGGTGTTCCTCGGTGCGAGCCCCGAGCAACTGGTCCGCGTCGAAGGCGACACCGTCGCGACCGTGGCGCTGGCGGGGACGGCGCCGCGGGGTGCTTCGCAGGCCGCCGACCGAGCGCTCGGCGAGGCGCTCTGCGACAGCCGCAAGAACGGCGACGAGCACGCCTTCGTGGTCCGTCACCTGCAGTCAGTGCTCGCCGAGTGCTGCGATGGCGTCGAGGTCGCGCCCGAGCCGCGACTGCTGCGGACCCGCACCGTGCAGCACCTGTGCACCGAGCTGCGTGCGCGCCGCCGCCCCGAGGCGCCGGTGTCGCTGCTCGAGCTTGCCGCGCGCCTGCATCCGACGCCTGCCGTCGGCGGTGCACCACGCGAGGCCGCGCTGCAGTGGCTCGTCGAGCACGAGGGAATCGACCGCGGCTGGTTCGGGAGTCCGGTGGGTTTCCTGCAGTCGAACGGCGACGGGGAGTTTGATGTAGCCTTGCGCTCGGCCCTCGTGCGCGGACGCTGCGCCACGGCCTGGGCGGGCGCAGGCATCGTCGCCCGCTCGGAGCCCCGGGCCGAATTCACCGAGACCGAGCTCAAGCTGCGCACAGTGCTGGGCCCGCTGCTCTGGGGAGCGCCCTGATGAACCGACCGACCGACGCGCACGACGCCGGCGCAGCCAATCTCGCGTTCGCCCGCACGCTGGTGCACGAGCTGCACGCTGCCGGTGTATCCACGGCCGTCCTCTGCCCGGGTTCGCGATCGGCACCGCTTGCGCTGGCCGTGGCCGCCCAGCCGGGCCTCGCGCACACCGTCCACATCGACGAGCGCAACGCCGGCTTCCATGCGCTCGGGTCTGCCAAGGCCACCGGTCGGCCGGTGGTGCTGGTGTGCACGTCGGGGACGGCCGGTGCGAACTTCCTGCCGGCCGTGGCCGAGGCCGGGCAGTCGCGGGTGCCGCTCATCGTACTGACCGCGGACCGACCGCCCGAGCTGCGTGCCTGGGGCGCCGCTCAAACCATGGAGCAGCGCACACTCTTTGCAGGATTCACGCGTTGGAGCGAGGAGGCACCCTGCCCGTCGGAGGGTGGCCCGGGTGAACGCTATGCACGGGCACTGGCGCGCCGCGCCGTGTGCGAGGCCACGGGTCCTGCGCCGGGTCCGGTGCACCTGAATCTGCCGTTCCGCGAGCCGCTGTTGCCCGTTTCGGCGGAGATGGCGGCGTTGCCCGATCGCGCCGCGGTTGCGGTCGAGCTGCCGCTGACGCACACCCTCGTGGACGCGTCCGGCGCGCTCGCGCGTGAGCTCGGCTCGGTTGAGCGCGGCGTGCTGGTGTTCGGGCCGGACGCCTGGGACCCGTCGCTCGCAGAGGCCGCTGCCGCGCTCGCGGGCGCGCTCGGCTGGGCGGTGATCGCGGATCCCGCCTCGGGGCTGCGCACCGGGTCGACGCTCGAAGGCGTGCTGGTCCACGGCGCCGACCTGCTGTTGCGCGATCCGGCGGTCGCCGCGGCGTTGCGTCCCGAGCTGATCGTGCGATTCGGCAGCCAGCCGACCAGCGCGCCGGTCTCGGCGTGGATGGCGAGCCACGCCTCCGCCCAAGTCTGGCTGGTGGATCCCGCCGCCGGTTTCCGCGACCCGCAGCACCGGGCGAGCCGCGTGATCCGCGCGGGCTCGCGGGACTTCTGCGAACTGGCTGCAACCGGGGTCGTCCGTGCATCCGCCGCGGCGCGCGCGTGGGGCGAGCAGTGGCGGCAGGCCGACCGGATCGCGCGCGAGGCGCTGGCCGGGGCGCTCGCCGCCGACCTGCGCTTCCTCACGCCGCAGCTCGCGCAGTCGCTGTGGGCGCGCCTGCCGGAGGGCGCCGCGCTCTATGCCGCCAACAGCATGGCCATCCGCGAGATCGACACCTTCGCCGGCCCGCGACGCGAGCGCCTGCGCGTGCTCGCCAATCGCGGCGTCAACGGCATCGACGGCCAGGTGTCCGCGGCGCTCGGCGCGTCGGCGGCGCTCGGCGTCCCCACGGTGCTGTGGTGCGGCGACCTTGCGTTCCTGCACGACCTGTCGGGCGTGCTCGCCGGCCGACTGCACGACGCCGATCTCACCGTCGTGGTGAGCAACGACGACGGCGGCGGCATCTTCGAGTACCTGCCCGTGGCACGCAGCGCGCCGCGCGCCGTGTTCGAGCGCTTGTTCGCGGTGCCGCACGGGCTGGACCTCACTGAACTTGCGCGCGGCCTCGGCTGGGAGGCGGTGCTGGCCGATTCGGCCACGGCGTTCGAGGCCGCGCTCGAGCGCGCGCTCCGCGGCGGACGGCACGTGATCGAGGTACCGGTGGATCGAGCCGCGAACACCGCCTTCCACGTCGCGCTGCACGAAGCCGTGCGCGCGGGCCTGCAGCGGGGTTGGCCAGGGTGAGCGGGCGTCGGCTGCACGTCGAGCGCCGCGGCCGGGGTCCGGCGCTGGTGCTGCTGCACGGGTTCACCGGCAGCGGCCGCAGCCTCGCGGGTGTGGCGAGTGCCTTCGCAAAGGAGTTTGAGACGCTGGTGCCCGACCTGCCCGGGCACGGTCACTCCGTGGGCGAGGCGGGCGCCGTCGGTCGTGACTTCGACGACTGCGTGGACGATCTCGCCGCGATGCTCGAATCCGCAGGGCACGCTCGCGCCCACTGGCTCGGCTACTCCATGGGTGCGCGGCTCGCGCTCGGCTGCGCCGTGCGCCACCCGGAGCGCGTGGCCTCGCAGGTGCTGGTGGCTGCGCGCGCCGGCATCGAGGATCCCGTCGAGCGCGAGGCACGGCGCCGCGCCGACGAGGCGCTCGCCGCGCGCCTCGAGGTGCAGGGCATCGAGGCCTTCGTGGACGAATGGATGGCGCAGCCGCTGTTCGAAACACAGCGCCACCTCGGGTCGAGTTTCCTCGCGACCGAGCGCTGCGCGCGCCTGGACAACGATGCCCGCGAGTTGGCGGCGAGCCTGCGCGCGCTCGGTCCCGGCGCGCAGCCGCCGCTGTTCGAGTCCTTGCCCGGGTTGCACGTGCCCGTGCTGCTGGTCGCGGGCGCACTCGACCGGCGCTTCGTGGCATTGGCCCACGACCTCGCGCGCCGTCTGCCGCAGGCCGAAGTCTGCGAGATCGCGGACGCGGGCCATGCCGTGCACCTCGAGCAGCCCGGGGCCTTCCTGCGCGCGGCCCGGGATTTCCTGCGTCGGGCCGCGCGCCCGGCGCCCCCTTTCCCATCGAGTACGGTCCAGGAGATCGCGTCATGACTGATACCTGCACGCCGCCGTCCACCCGCCCGGACTGGCAGACGGTGCGCGCCTACGAGGACATCCGCTACGAGCGGGACGGCGGGCTCGCGAAGATCACCATCTGCCGCCCCGAGGTGCGCAACGCCTTCCGGCCGAAGACGCTGTTCGAGCTGATCGACGCATTCACGCGCGCGCGCGAGGACAACAGCATCGGGGTGATCCTCTTCACCGGCGAGGGCGACCTCGCGTTCTGCTCGGGCGGCGACCAGCGCATCCGCGGCAACGAGGGCTACGTGGGCGACGACGGGGTGCCGCGCCTCAACGTGCTCGATCTGCAGCGGCTGATCCGTTCCCTGCCGAAGGTGGTGATCGCCGCGGTCGCGGGCTACGCCATCGGCGGCGGGCACGTGCTGCACGTGGTCTGCGACCTCACGATCGCAGCCGACAACGCGCGCTTCGGGCAGACCGGGCCGCGGGTCGGTTCCTTCGACGGCGGTTTCGGTTCCTCCTACCTCGCGCGCATCGTCGGGCAGAAGAAGGCGCGCGAGATCTGGTACCTGTGCGAGCAGTACGACGCCCGGGAAGCGCTCGCCATGGGGCTCGTGAACAAGGTGGTGCCGCTGGCCGATCTCGAGGCGACGGCCGTCGCGTGGGGCCGGCGCATCCTGACGCACAGCCCGCTCGCGATCCGCTGCCTCAAGGCCGCCTTCAACGCCGAGCTCGACGGGCAGGCGGGCATCCAGGAACTGGCGGGCCACGCCACCCAGCTCTTCTACATGACCGAGGAGGCGCAGGAGGGGCGCGACGCCTACAACGAGAAGCGCCCGCCTGACTTCTCGCGCTTCCCATGGCGTCCGTAAGCGCACGCTCGGCGTGGTGGCTGGCGATCCGGCCGGCGACGCTCACGGCGTCGGCCGCGCCGGTGCTCGTCGGCACGGGCGCCGCGTGGGCGGACGGCGCGTTCGCGGCCGGGCCGGCATTCGCCGCGCTCGTCGGCGCGTCGCTGCTGCAGGTCGGCGCCAACTTCGCGAACGACGTGTTCGATTTCGAGCGGGGTGCCGACAACGCCGATCGCCTCGGCCCCCAGCGCGCGACCCAGCAGGGCTGGATCAGCGCGGCGCAGATGAAGCGCGCCATGTGGCTCGCGTTCGCGGGTGCGACGGCGGTGGGCCTGTACCTGACCTGGGTGGCGGGCTGGCCGGTGCTGGCGCTCGGCCTGCTGTCGATCGCCGCGGCGTACCTCTACACGGGCGGACCGAAGCCCTACGGCTACCTCGGGCTCGGCGACCTCTCGGTGTTCGTGTTCTTCGGTCCGGGCGCGGTGGCCGGCACCTATTTCGTGCAGGCGCTGTCGGTGTCGCCGCTTGCACTGCTCGCGTCGATCCCGATCGGCGCGCTCGCCACGGCCATCCTGGTCGTGAACAACCTGCGCGACATCGAGACCGATGCGCGCGCCGGGAAGAACACGCTGGCGGTGCGGCTCGGCGACGGCACGACGCGCCGCTACTACCTCCTGCTGCTCATTGTCGCGTACGCCGTGCCGCTGCTGCTCTGGTGGCGCGACCTCGCCGACGCGTGGGTGCTGCTGCCGTGGCTTTCGCTGCCGCTGGCGCTGCAGCTCGCGCGACGCATGCGGCACGAGGGCGGACTGGCGCTGAACGGCTGCCTCGTGCGTACCGCCCACCTCGAGGTCGTGTTCGGCCTGCTGTTCGCACTCGGCCTGGCGTGGTGAATCGGGCCGTTGCGCGCTCGAGGCTCGTGCGGCTGCGCTTCGCGCGGCCGATGCGCACGGCCCGCGGCGATTTCACCGAACGCAAGAGCGTGCTGCTCGAGTTGCGCGATGCCGACGGTAACGCCGGCTTCGGCGAGGCGGCACCGTGGCCCGGCTTCGGCACGGAGACCGCCGAGCAGGCCTTCGCGTTGCTCAAGGGCGCCGAGTCGCTGTTGTGCGGCGAGGCGCTGCCACCAAACGAGTGGTCGCCCGGCCTCGACGCCCGCCTGCGGGCCGCGCCGGCCGCACGTGCGGCGGTGCAGGGCGCGCTGTGGGACCTCGCCGCGCGCCGCGCCGGACGTCCGCTCGCCGAGCAGCTCGCGGCCGGCGTCGTCGCGCTGCATCGCCTCCGCTGCGGTACTGCGCAACGCGCGGTGCTGCGGGACGTGCCGACGAGCGCGCTGCTCATGGCGCACGACCTGGAGGCGCTGCGCGAGGAGGCGGCCCGCGTCCGTGCGTCGGGCCACCGAGCGGCGAAGATCAAGCTCGGCGCGGCGACGCTCGCCGAGGACGTGGCGCGGGCGCGCGCAGCGCGCGAGGGGCTCGGGGCCGCGGTCAGGCTGCGGGGCGATGCGAACGGCGCCTGGGACCTGCCCACGGCCCGCGCGGCGCTCGCCGTACTCGCGGACTTCGACTTCGACTACGTCGAGCAGCCGCTCGCGGCCGACGATTTCGACGGGATGGCGAAACTGCATCGCGACGCTCCGCTGAGGCTCGCGGCGGACGAAGCGGTGGCGACGGAGGCCGGCGTCCTGCGCCTGCTCGCTGCCGCGGCCGTGGACGTCGTGGTGCTGAAGCCGGCCACGCTCGGCGGCCCGGCGCGCGCGCTCGAGATTGCGGTCGCGGCCCGGGAGGCGGGTGTCGAAGTCGTCTTCTCGCACACCTTCGAGAGCGCGGTCGGCGCAAGACATGCACTGCACTGCGCGGCTGCGTGGGGCGATCCGTCCACGGTGCATGGCCTGTGTACGGCGGGCCTGTTCGTGTCGGACGTCGCGGAACCCGTCGTGTGCGGCGGCGGACGCGCCAGGCTGTCCGAGGCGCCCGGGCTCGGGATCACCCCGTGACCGGGTGCTACGACCTGCCCTGGCGGGCCGCCCTCACCCCAGGCGCGCCGGCACTTGAGACCGCAGCCGGCACGTGGACGTTTGCCGATCTCCTCGACCACGCGCGCCGCGGGGCCGAGTACCTCCAGTCGACGGCCCCACCCGGGGACGCGCCGCTCGCGCTGCTGCTCCGCGGCGATGCCGAGTTTGCAGCCTGGTTCCACGCGATCGCGCTCGCCGGACGGACGGTGCTGCCCCTCAATCTCCGGTTGACTGCATCCGAACTGGGGCAGCAGCTGGCGGACGCGCGCGTCCTCTGGCTGCTCGGCGGCGCGGGTGATCCGCGACTCGCGGACCTCGCGGCTCGGGTGCCGGGCCTGCAGGCCGTCGTCGCGCCGAGGCTCGATGCGCTGCCGGCGCCTCGCGGCAAGTTGCCGGGGGAGGGCGGGACCACGGACGTCGATGCGACGCTCGCCGTGCTCTTCACCTCTGGCACGTCCGGTCGAGCCAAGGGAGCCTGCCTGAGCCGGGCGAGCTTCCTTGCCAGCGCGGAGGCCGCCGCTGAGCGCCTCGGTTCCGTCGTCGCGCAGCGCTGGCTCGCCTGCATGCCGCTCTTCCACGTCGGCGGCCTGTCGATCCTGATGCGCAGCGTGCGCTTCGGCGGACCGGTGCGGCTGCTGCCGCGCTTCGATGTCGCCGAGGTCAGCAACGCGCTCGATGCTGGCGACATTGCTGCCGTTTCGCTCGTGCCCACCATGCTGTCGCGGCTGCTCGCGCACCGTGGTGCGCGCCCGGCGCCGGAAGGGCTGCAGGTGCTGCTGCTCGGCGGCGCGGCGGCCGCACCGGAACTGGTGGCGCGCGCGCTCGCCGCCGGCTACCCGGTCTGCCCCACCTACGGCCTCACCGAGGCCTGCTCGCAGGTCGCGACCGCGCCGCCGCCTCGCGCCGGTGCCACGACGCCGCGGCCGATGCGGCCGATGCAGGGCACGGAGCTGCGAATCGTCCACGAGGGCTGCGACGTTCCGCCCGGCACGCCGGGCGAGATCCTGGTGCGCGGACCGATCCTGATGCAGGGTTACCTGCACGATCCCGGATCCACGGCGCGGGCGCTGCGGGGCGGCTGGCTGCACACCGGCGACCTCGGCTGCCTCGACCCTGACGGCGGCCTGCGGGTGCTCGACCGACGCGACGACCTGATCGTTTCGGGCGGCGAGAACGTCTATCCGGCCGAGATCGAGGCGGTGCTGATGGAGCATCCGTCGGTGGACGACGCGGGGGTGGCCGGCATCCCGGATGCCGACCTCGGCGCCCGCGTCGTGGCCTGGATCGTGGCCGCGCCCGGCACGGCACTGGATTTCGAGGCGCTGCAGCGGCATTGCCGCGATCGGCTGGCGGGATTCAAGCAGCCGCGCGAGATCCGCTGCGTGGACGGGTTGCCGCGCACTGCATCGGGCAAGCTGCAGCGCAGGCGACTCGTGCAAGACTCCGCGCGCGACTGACCCTCGCCGGAGCCGCAGCATCCCCGCGGTCGATCGAGGCGGCCTCGGTCTCGACCTGCGCTCAGCGCCGGAAGAACCGCAACAGCGGCGTCAGCTTCATTGGCTTGCCCTGGCCGAACCAGTGCCACGCAAGCAGCGACATCCAGCCCGCGGCCGCGGCGAATGCAAGCACCGCGGCCGCGATCAGGCGCGGCGTGGACTCGGTGGTCTCCGGCACCGCGATCGCCGTCGCGAGCGTGGTGGCCGACGCAAATGCGGCGAGGGTGAGCCGTCCGCCCAGCGCATGCAGTCGCTTCGGCAGGTCGTCGAGCTCGGGGGTGACCGCGCGGACCATGATGTTCCCGGTCTCGAAGTCGTGCATCAGCTGGTCGATCTGGCCGGGCACGGTGCGCAGCATCGAGCCGAGGCCGGTCGCCTCGGTCATCATCTCGCCCAGGATGCGCTGCGGTGACAGGCGTCGCTTCACGATGTCGTCGAGGAAGGGCTTGGCGATGCCGACCAGGTCCACCTCGGGATGGAGCGTGCGGATGATGTCCTCGAGCGTGGCCGCGGCCTTGCCCAGGATCGCCATGTCGCGCGCGAGCTTGACGCGGTGCTTGCCCGCCGCCTTGCTGAAGTCCTCGATGAAGCCGGCCGAGTCGTATTCGCCGAAGTTCGCGACCATCAGGTGCTGCGAGCGGATGCGCTCGATGTCGCCCTTGAGCTCGGACAGGTTCACGCGCTGGGTCGGCGTGCCCATCTTGAGCAGCACGCGGGCGACCGTCGTGCCGTCGTTCGCGATCGTGGCGACCGCCAGCGTCACGATGTCGTCGCGCTGCTCGGGCGTGATCCGACCGACCATGCCGAGGTCGATCATGCACAGCGTGCCGTCCTCTGCGCACAGCAGGTTGCCGGCGTGCGGGTCGCCGTGGAAGACGCCGTCCACCAGCACCTGCTTGAAGGCCGTGTACACGATCTCGTTGACGGCCGCCTGCGCCTCCGGGCTCTTCGGCACGAGCTTGCGGATCGGCCGGCCTGCGAAGAACTGCATCGTGAGCACGGTGCGCGTCGAGAGTTCCGGGTAGGGGCGGGGCACCGTCACCTTGCGCGTCGGGTCCAGGTTGCGCCGGAACTCGAGCAGGTTCGCGAGTTCCTGGTGGAAGTTGAGTTCCTTGAGCAGCCCCTTCTCGAATTCCTCGACGATCGACACCACGCCGAAGAGCTGCATCTCGTCGATGCTGGCCTCGAGGATCTGCGCCGAGACGTAGAGCAGGTCGAGGTCCGAGCGCATCGTCGCCTCGATGCCGGGCCGCTGGACCTTCACGACCACGTCGTCGCCGTCCCTCGTGCGTGCGCGATGCGTCTGAGCGATGGAGGCCGTGCCGAGCGGCTGCTCGTCGAACGAGGCGTAGAGGTCCTCGAGCCTGCCGCCGAGGCTGGCCTCGACCTGCTCGCGCACCGCGGCGAACGTCAGGCGTGGTGCGTCGTCCTGCAGGGTCTCGAGCGCCTCGATCCACTCCGGCGAGAACATGTCCTTGCGCATCGACAGGATCTGCCCGAGCTTGATGTAGGTCGGGCCGAGCGCCGCCAGCAGCTTCGCGAACCGCACGGGCGCGGACAGGTCGCGCAACGACGGGTCGCCCTCGGGTGGCTTGTCGAACAGCCGTCCCGCCACGGGGATGCGCATCAGCAGCGGTCCAAACCCGTGCCGGGCGACGATCGCGGCGACGCGGCTGAGCCGTGCGAGGTCGCGCATCGCGACCCCGACGATGGAGGGCGTGTCCCGGGTCGTGTTCACGCCGGCTGGTCGCGTCAAGGCACTTCCGCCCGCGCCTCGTCGGCGCGCAGTCCGAGGTTGCCGTAGCGGTGGTAGTCCGTGCTGATGCTCTGCTCGCGCAGGTACCACAAAAGCTCGAGCCGGCCTTCGGCGGACACGGGCACGCTGACGACGCAGCCGTTGGCCGCGTTGCCCGCCTGCAGCACCTCGAGCGCGGCACGGTCCGGGGCCGCGTAACGGACGCGGTCGACCTGGCCACCCCGGATGGCCTCGGCGAGCTGCGCGTCGGATTCCTCCACGAACTCGATCGCGCCCGCCCAGGACTCGGTGAGTTCCTCGAGCCGTCGTACGGCCGGCGCATCGAGCCCGGGCGGCGTGCTGATCACCACGTGGCAGCCGGCGACCTGCGCTGCACAGGCGCGCGCGAACGCGTCGAAGGGCGTGTCGCGCGGGTGGACGCGAACCCGCACGCTGCCGACGGGTCGGTATCGCCGCACGTTGTCCTGGCCCACCAGCCTGAAGTGATCGTGCTCGACGCCGAACTCCTCGCGCTGGCTGTGTTCGTAGCTCAGGGCGGCGGCCACGATGCGGGCATCGTCCGGCTGCGGCCGCGTCGCCAGCGCGCGGCACAGCGCCGCGAGCCCCTGCGACTGCGGCATGCCGCCGGCTGGGACCGTCGCGACGTCGTCGAAGTCCATGAACTGCGCGACGTAATTCGGCCCGCCGGCCTTCATGCCGGGACCGAAGCCGGACTTGCCCATGCCGCCGAAGGGCTGGCGCAGCACGATCGCGCCGGTAGTGACGCGGTTGATGTACAGGTTGCCGGCGCGGATGTGCTCCTTCCAGTAATCCCACTCACGCTCGTCGAGGCTCTCGAGCCCGCTCGTGAGCCCGTAGCCGGTCTGGTTGACGAGTGCCACCGCCTCGCCCAGCCTCTCGAAGCGCATGACCGCCAGCACCGGGCCGAAGAATTCGGTCAGGTGCGTGTAGCTGCCCGGTCGCACTCCGTACTTCACGCCGGGAGTCCACAGGCACGGGTTGCCCTCGACGGGCCGCGGCATCACGGCCCATTCCTCGCCGGGCTCGAGCACCTTGAGCGCGGTCTCGAGGTCACCGGACGGCGGCTTGATCATCGGCCCCATCTTCGTGTCGAGCTCCCAGGCGGAGCCGACCTTGAGGCTCTGCACCGACTCGCACAGCGAGCGACGGAACGCGGGATCGTCGTACACCTCGGCCTGCAGCAGCAGCAGGGAGGTCGCCGAGCACTTCTGACCCGCGTGGCTGAAGGCCGAGTGCAGGATGTGCTTGATGGCCTGGTCGCGATCCGAGACGGCGGTGACGATCGTCGCGTCCTTGCCGCCGGTCTCGGCGAACAGGCTGAGCCGCGGGTTGTCGCCGAGCATCGTGAGCGCCGTCTCGGTGCCGCCGGTCAGGATCACCGCGTCGACCTTCGGGTGGTTGACGAGCTTGCGGCCCTCGCGGGCGCCGGAGCAGGGCAGGAACTGCAGCGCCTTACTCGACACGCCCGCGCGCCAGAAGCACTGGCACATCTCCCAGGCGACCAGCACGGCATCCGACGCCGGCTTGATGATCACGGTGTTGCCGGCTGCGAGAGCCGCGGCGACTCCGCCGCAGGGAATGGCGATGGGGAAGTTCCACGGCGGTACCACGACCACGACGCCCTTCGGACGGGTCCGGAGCGTCGGCATCTGCTGCCACCAGCGCGCCGTGTCGCGGTAGAACTCGAGGAAGTCGATGGCCTCGGAGACTTCCGGGTCGGACTCCATCAGCGTCTTGCCGCCGTCCGCGAGCGCCGCGCCCATGAGGTCGCCGCGCGCCACGCGCAGCTCCTGCGCGACCCGACCCAGCAGCTCGAATCGTTCCTCGACGGGCAGGCCGCGCCAGCCGTCCGGATCCTCGGCCGCGCACTCCACGGCACGCACGACGTCGGCATCCGTCGCCTGCCGGTAGCGTCCCACGACCACGCCCGGTCGCGACGGGTCGAGGCAGTCGCGCACCGGGCGGTCCTCGAACAGTTCTTCCCCGCCGATCACCAGCGGCACCTGCACCGCGGCGTCGCCGTGTCGCGGCGCCCAGCGGGCGAGGATGCGCTCACCCCACTCGCCGTTCTGCGGAAGGGCGAAGTCCGTGTCCGGTTCGCTCTCGAGGTGCTGCCAGCCGCGCGCGAGGGCGGGCCGCACGGCGGGCGGCTGGTTGCGGTCCTGGTCGCGGCGCGGCGCATCGGCCGTGCGGGGGATGGCGTCGAACGCGGCGAGGAAGCCCTGCTCGAGCCGCCGCCACTCGGGGCTGCCGACCTCGATCTTGAAGGCGTGGCGCAGGAAGTTCTCCGGCCCGGTGTTCTCGTCGAGCCGCCGGACCAGGTAGCCGATCGCGTTGATGAAGTTCTCCTTCCGGCAGGCCGGCGCGTACAGCAGCAGGTTGCGCGTCAGCTCGAATAGTGCGCGACGCTGTGCGTTCGCCATGCCCTCGAGCATCTCGAACTGCACCCGGTCGAGCGCGTCGCGTTCGTGTGCGAGCACGAGGCCGTAGGCGAGGTCGAAGAGGTTGTGCGAGGCCACGCCGACGTTCATGGCCGCGAGGTTCTCCGGCTTCATGACCTCCTGGACCATGCGCTTGTAGTTCGCGTCGGTCTCGAGCTTGGTCCGGTACGGCGCCTGCGGCCAGCCGCGCGCCGAGGACTCGACGCGCTCGCTCTCCATATTGGCGCCCTTCACGAGCCGGATGGTGATGCGTCCGCCGCCCTCCGCAACGCGCCGGCGCGCCCAGGCCTGCAGCCCGAGCAGCGTGCGGTACGAGTCGGGGATGTAGCTCTGCAGCGCGATGCCGGCCTGCACGTGACGCAGGCCGTCGCGATCGAGCGTGCGCATGAAGGCGGCGGCGGTGAGTTCCTTGTCGCGGTACTCCTCCATGTCCAGGTACACGAACTTGGGTACGACCGTGCCGTCGGGGCGCGTGAAGCGCGCGCGGTCGGCCGTGCGGAACAGCCGCTCCAGCCGGTCGCACAGCACCGCCACCGTGTGCTCGCGCGCCAGCGGCGAGATCTGCGAGTACACGGTCGATATCTTGATCGAGACCACCTCGATCTCCGGCCACTGCAGGCCCTGCAGGTACTGCTGCAGCCGGCGCTCGGCCTCGGGTTCGCTCAGGATCGCCTCGCCGAGGAAGTTCACGTTCATCCGCACGCCCTCGGTGCGGCGCTCCCCCAGGTGGCGGGTGAGGACCTCCTGCTCGCCGGGCAGGATGACGTTCGCCGTCTCCTTGTGCATGTGCTCCTTCACGAGCGGCAGCGCGACCCCGGGCACGTAGGCGCCGAAGGACTGGAAGCCCTTCATCAGCGTGCGGTCGACTGGCCCGAAGAAGCGCGGCACGCCCTGCACGTCGAGGATGTGCGTGAGGTGCTCCACCGCGCGCGCCGGGTCGCTGGTGCGGAAGGCCTGGTCGGTCATCAGCGCCAGCGTCGCCTTGTCGGAGGGCGTCTGGAGCATTCGGTCGAGCTCGGCCTGCTGGCGCCGCTCCGACGGCGTCTGCAGGGCGCGGGCGCGCTCCTGCAGGCGGTGCGCCAGCCGCAGCGCCTTCTGCACGGAGGCCGCGTACGGCGAGACCGGGTCGGGCGTGAAGTCGCCGAGCAGGGCCGCGAGGGAGTCTGGAGTGTTCATCGAGGGTGTCCGGGTGGCGGGCAGGAGGCCCGCAATCGGTCATATTGACCGGGATGGCCCGGCGATCGAATCGCCGAAAACCGAAGACGACTCGCGGCCGGGACGGCAACCCTCGGTGCAGCGCTCGCGGCCCGCGAGATCGCGGTGCGTCTGCACCTGCTCGAACCCGCCCGCCTCGAGCAGTTCGCGCACGGCGGCGCCCTGCGTGTCGCCGTGCTCGACCAGCAGCCAGCCGCCGGGCACGAGATGACCGGGCGCCCCGCCGACCACCGCGCGCAGGGCCTCGAGCCCATCGGCCCCGGCGAACAGCGCCTGCGGCGGCTCGTAGCGCCGCACCGCGGGTGCGACGCGCGGGTCGGCGGCGGCGATGTAGGGCGGGTTGCTGACGATCACGTCGAACCGCCGCCCCGCCACGGGCTCGTACCAGGCGCCCGCGTGCACCGCCACTCGCTGGCCGAGGCCGAGACGCGCGGCGTTGGTGCGGGCCGTGTCCACCGCTGCCTCGGACAGGTCGGTGGCGAGGACGCGTGCGTGCGGCCGTTCGGCCGCAATGGCGAGCGCGACCGCACCGCTGCCGGTCGCGAGATCGAGCACGTCGCAGGACCGGTCGGCGGGCAGGTGTGCCAGTGCGCATTCGACCAGCCGCTCGGTCTCGGGACGTGGGATCAGCACGCCGGGACCGATCGCGAGCGACAGCGACCAGAACTCCTTCTCGCCGAGCAGGTAGGCGACCGGCTCCCCGAGCGCACGGCGCGTGACCAACGCCTCGTAGCGGTCCGTGGCCTCGCAGTCGAGGATGCGTTCCTCGGGGTGGGCGAGCAGCCAGGCGCGCGGGCGGCCGAGAGCCTCCCCGAGCAGCACCTCCGCCTCCCGCCGCGGCTCGTCGGAGACGCGCGCGAGTCGCGCCGCCCCTTCGTCGATCAGCGAGCGGATTTCGGTGGCCATGCGAAACCGGCCCTGGGGTCAGTCGAGTGCCGCGAGCTGCTCGGCCTGCCACTCCTGCTGCAGCGGCCCGATCACCTCGTCGAGCGCGCCCTCCACGATGGCGGGCAGCTGGTAGAGCGTGAGGTTGATGCGGTGGTCGGTCACGCGGCCCTGCGGGTAGTTGTAGGTGCGGATGCGCTCGGAGCGGTCGCCCGAGCCGACCTGCAGCTTGCGCTCCTGCGCCTGCTGCGCGTTCTGCTTCTGGCGCTCGGTCTCGACGAGCTTCGCGCGCAGCAGCGCCATCGCCCGCGAGCGGTTCTTGTGCTGCGAGCGCTCGTCCTGGCACTCGACCACGATGCCGGTCGGCAGGTGCGTGATGCGGATCGCCGAGTCGGTCTTGTTGACGTGCTGGCCGCCGGCGCCCGAGGCCCTGTAGGTGTCGACGCGCAACTCCGCGGGATTGAGCGCCACGTCCTCGACCTCGTCGAGCTCGGGCAGGATCGCGACCGTGCAGGCCGAGGTGTGGATGCGGCCCTGCGCCTCGGTGGCCGGCACGCGCTGCACGCGGTGCGTCCCCGACTCGAACTTGAGCCGGGAGAACACCCCGCGACCGGCGATGCGGCTGATGATCTCCTTGTAGCCGCCGTGTTCGCCCGCGCTCTCGCTCAGCACCTCGACCTGCCAGCCCTGGCGCTCGGCGTAGCGCGAGTACATGCGGAACAGGTCACCGGCGAATATCGCGGCTTCGTCGCCGCCGGTGCCGGCGCGGATCTCGAGGAAGATGTTGCTGTCGTCGCGTGAGTCCTTCGGGATGAGCAGCCGGGTCAGCTCCAGGGACTCGGCCTCGAGCCGGGCGTCCACGGCCTTCAGCTCCTCCTCGGCGAGCGCACGCATCTCGGCGTCTGCACCGCGCGACAGCTCCTCCGCGGCGGTTCGCTCCGCCTCGAGGCTGCGGAAGACGCGGAAGCGCGTCGCGACCGGCTCGAGCCGCGCGTACTCCATGGACAGGTCGCGGAAGCGGGTGCTGCCGCCGATCACCTCGGGGTCGGCGAGCAGCCCGCCCACTTCCTCGAAGCGCTCGACGGCCTGCTCGAGCCGGCGCCGGACGGAGTCCTTCATCCGTCGCGGTCGAGACGGTAGATCTCGGCGATCGCGCCGATGATCCGCTCGTCGCCGCTCTCGGCCGCCTCGCGCAGCCGCTGGCTCGGCGCGTGGATCAGGCGGTTGGTGAGCGTGGCGGCGAGGAACTCGAGGACTTCGTCCGTCCCCCGGCCGGCGGCCAGCATGCGTCGGGCCTGCTCGAGCGTGTGCTCGCGCACGAGCTCGGCCTCGTGACGCAAGCGGCGGATCGTGGGGGCGGCGCTGCGCGTGCGCAGCTGCAGCTCGAAGCGGTCCACCTCGGTGGCGATCAGGCGGTCGGCCTCGCGCGCCGCCTGCCGCCGGTTCTCCATGTTCTCGTTCACCACGGATTGCAGGTCGTCCACGGTGAAGAGGTACACGTCCTCGAGCTCGGCGACGGCCGGCTCGATGTCGCGCGGCACGGCGATATCCACCATGAAGATCGGACGGCGCTTGCGTGCACGCAGCGCGGCCGCGGCCATGTCGCGGGTGATGATCGCGTGCGGGCTCGCGGTGGAGGCGACCACGATGTCGGCCTCGCGCAGGTGCGCGCCGATGTCGTCGAGGCCGATCGCGAAGCCCTGGAACTCGGCGGCCAGCTCCTGGGCGCGCTCGATGCTGCGGTTGGCGACGATCATGCGGCGCAGGCCGTCGGCGTGGAGGTGCCGGGCCGCGAGCGCGATGGTCTCGCCCGCGCCCACCATCAGGGCGGTGCGGTTCTCGAAGCTCGCGAACACGGTCTTGGCCATCGCCACGGCGGCCGAGGCCACCGACACGGCGTTGGCGCCGATCTCGGTCTCGGTACGCACCCGCTTGGCGACCGAGAACGCGGCCTGGAAGAGGCGGTTGAGCAGCGGCCCGGTCGTGCCCGTTTCCTGCGCCGCCCGGTAGGCGTCCTTGAGCTGGCCGAGGATCTGCGGCTCGCCGAGGACCATGGAGTCGAGGCCGGAGGCGACCGCGAAGACGTGCGAGACGGCGCGCATGTCGTCGTGGTGGTAGAGGCAGTGACGGATGCTGGACCCGAGCTGGTGGTAGTTCTGCAGCCACTCGGCGAGCTCGGCTTCGCCGCACTCCGTCACGCAGTAGAGCTCGGTGCGGTTGCAGGTCGAGACGATCACCGCCTCCTCGATCTCGTCGAGGGAAGCGAGCTCGCGCAGCGCATCGGGTACGCGCGCCGGCTCGAAAACCACGCGTTCGCGCACGTCGACCGGTGCGGTGCGGTGGTTGATGCCGACGACGACGAGAGACATCCGGTTTCCGGTCTCGGAAAGCGCGGAATTCTGGTTCATGCCCGGGTGCAACACAAGCTCGATGGCGCTTCCGCTATAGTGCGCGGGCCATGCGTACCGCCCCCTCATTCTTCCGTCAGATTGCCGTCACTGCGGCGCTGCTGCTGCTCGCGGCGTGCGCCACGGAGCCGGCCGAGCCGGTCGGCGCCAACAACACTCCCGCCGATCCGGAGGTGCTGCTGGCGGAGGCCGACGCGGCGCTGGAGCGAAATGAACTGCCGGAGGCGGCGCGCGCCTACCGCCGCGCCGCGCAGGCCTCGGAGGACGAGGCGGTCGCGCAGCAGGCCACCGAATTCGCCTTCGAGCACTCGCAGTACCGCGAGACCCTGCTCGCGGCGGAACGCTGGCTGGCAATCAACCCCACGAGCGAGCAGGCCCGGCGCCATGCGGGCGTGGCGGCGCTGGCGCTGCATCGGCTCGACGAGGCCGAGGCGCAGTTCGCGCTGATGATCGAGAGCGGCTACATCAGCCCGGCCGCCGGCTTCCTCGCGCTGCTGCCGGTGCTGACGGGCCACGGCACCGCCCCGGACCTGACCGAGCTCTTCCGTCGCCTGGTCGCGCGGCACCCGGGAGTGGCCGAGGGCCACCACGCGCTCGCGGCCGCCGCGCTGCGCTCCGAGAATTTCAAGCTCGCCCTCGACAGCGCGCGCCGTGCGACCGAGATCGCGCCCTACTGGGTGCCGGCGAAGATGATGCTCGCCCGGGCGCTGATCGCCTCCGGGGAAGAGGAGGCCGGTCTCAGGATGGCCCATGACCTGGTGCTCGAGCCCAACGCCGAGGTGTCCACCCAGCTCGAGTACGCGTTGCTGCTCGCAGGCACCGGGCGCGACGAGGAGGCCCGCGCCATCCTCACACCCTTCGCCTCGGGCGAGCGCGTCTATCCGGGCGCGGTGCGCGCCCTCGGGGTGCTCGATCTGCAGCGCGGCGACCTCGTTGCCGCCGCGGCAAGGTTCGAGGATCTCCTGTCCACGGGCGCCCAGTCCTACGACGCACTCTATTTCCTCGGCGCCGTCGCCGACCGGCGCGAGGACAGCGAGCGTGCCCTGCGCTACTACTCGCGCGTGGCGGGCGGCGACTTCGCGCTGCAGGCGCAGGGCCGGGTCGCCCGCATCAGGGCCGAGCAGTCCGGCCTCGATGCCGGGCTTGCGCACCTCGAGGAGTTCGCCCGGGCGCACCCGCAGCGCGGGCCGGACGTCATCGCCGCGCGGGCCGGCCTGGCCAGCGGCATGGACGATGCGGACCGCGCGCTCGCGATCCTCGACGCCGGCCTCGCGCAGTACCCGGACTCCATGGACCTGCGCATGGCGCGCGTGTTTGCCTTCGAGCGCGCGGGCAGGACCGACGCCGCGATCCGCGACCTGCGCCGGATGCTGGAAGACCGGCCTGGGGATGTGGTGGTGCAGAACGCCCTGGGCTACACGCTCGCCGATCGCAACCGCCAGCTCGAGGAGGCCGCCGCCCTGGTGAGCGCCGCGTTCGTGCAGATGCCGGACAGCGCCGCCGTGCTCGACAGCATGGGCTGGGTTGCGTTCCGGCAGGGTCGCCTGAAGGAGGCCCTCGGGTACCTCGAGCGTGCCCGCGACCTCGGCGAGGACGTGGAGATCGACCTGCATCTCGGCGAGGTGCAATGGGCGCTCGGCGACCAGGCCGCCGCCCGCAAGACCTGGCAGGTTGCGCTCAAGCGCCGGCCGGACGACGCGCGACTCAAGAAGCGCCTGGAGCAGGCCGGCCCGTGAGGCGCGGTGCGCTCGCGATCCTCGCGACGCTGGCGCTGTCGGGCTGTGCGACCTCGCCGCGCAGTCCCGTGCCCGCCGTACTGCCCGATCCGCAGGCCATCCCGCACTGGAGCGCCAGCGGTCGCCTCGCCCTGTCCGCCGGCGGCGAGGGCGGCGGCGGCGCCTTCGTCTGGGAGCAGCGCGAGCAGACCAGCCAGCTGGACCTGCGCGGCCCGTTCGGCGCCGGCGCCGTGCGCGTCGTGGCGACGCCCGACTCCCTTGCCGTGGCCGATGGCGCCGGGCGCAGCGTAGACGCCGACGCCGCCCGTGCCGAGCTGCAGTCGCGCCTCGGGACCGAGCTGCCCTGGGTCAGCCTGCGCTACTGGATGATGGGCGTGCCGGACCCGGACCAGCCGGCCGAGGTCACGGACGCCGCGGCCGCGCCGTGGCGGGTGATCGAGCAGGCGGGCTGGCGCATCGGCTACGACGCGTTCACGACGGCGACCGGTCTGTCGCTGCCGCAACGGTTCACGGCCACGCGCGGCGACGTCCGTGTGCGGGTGATCGTGGACATCTGGTCCGTGCCTTCCGGCCCGCCCGGCGCAGCGCCGCAGTCGGTTCCGGGACCGTAAGATGGGGATGGAATCGTCGCCGGGCGAGCCGCTGGGTGACCCCGAGCCCTGGCCGGCGCCGGCTAAGCTGAACCTGTTCCTGCACGTGGTCGGGCGACGGCCGGACGGCTACCACCTGCTGCAGACTGCCTTCCAGTTCGTCGACCTGGCCGACGAGCTGCGCTTCTGGCGGAGGCCGCCCGGCACGGTGGAGCGGATCGGCGAGGTGCCCGGGGTGGACCCTGAGGACGACCTCGCCGTGCTGGCGGCGCGGCTGCTCGCGGGGCGATGCCCGGGTGCCGGAGGGGTGGCCATCGAGGTCCGCAAGCGGATCCCGCTGCAGGGCGGTCTCGGCGGGGGCAGCTCGGATGCCGCCACGGTGCTGGTCGCGCTCAACGAGTTGTGGGCCTGCGGCCTGGCATCGGAGGCGCTCGCCACGCTCGGGCTCGGCCTCGGGGCGGATGTCCCGGTGTTCGTCGGCGGCCGGGCGGCGTGGGCGCAGGGGGTGGGCGAGCGGCTCACGCCGCTCGACCTGCCGGAGCCGGTGTACCTGCTGGTACGCCCCGACGTCGCGGTGTCCACGGCGGCCGTGTTTGGAGCCCCTGAATTGACAAGGGATACCCCCGTAATCACAATTCGCGGTTTCCTGACGACAGGCGGACGGAACGACTGCGA